>Ga0164295_10000155_pt1 | contig 57081 bp, 86 predicted proteins | sample GEODES006metaG_FD_111798 | JGI IMG/M metagenome (GOLD analysis project Ga0164295, IMG submission 111798) | Oligotrophic lake water microbial communities from Sparkling Lake, Wisconsin, USA - GEODES006 metaG | ecosystem: Environmental > Aquatic > Freshwater > Lake | place: USA: Sparkling Lake...
CTTATTTATTTTCAAAATCACAAATGATAATTTTGATGGTGTTTCAGCTGGTATTTAGATCACCTACTTAAATACCAGTGCAGGTTGACTTTTCATTATTGGGAGGTGAAATTGTCTAGAGCCAAGAGAAGAGAACGAGAAACCTATATGGAAACAGATCCTAGATTCCGTAAAGACCCAACAAGTAATTTAATACAAATTAAACCCTACTTGAAACGCAAACAACAAGTTTATATAATTCCTAGAAATACCAGTCAGGAAAACTATTTAGAATTGTTGAAAAATCCAAAAAAACACATAGTTTTTGCCATAGGACCAGCGGGAACTGGTAAGACTATGATCGCTGTACAAATGGCCATTAAAATGTACAAAGAAGGAACAATCAGTAAAATTATTGTTACCAGGCCTGCTGTATCAGTCGATGAGGAACATGGTTTTTTACCAGGAGACCTAAATGCTAAAATGGCTCCTTGGACAAGACCTATCTTTGATGTATTTGAAGAATATTATCATCCTAAAGAAGTAGCAGGTATGCTAGAGGATGGTGTTATAGAAATTTCGCCCCTTGCTTATATGCGAGGTAGAACTTTCAAGGATGCTTTTATTGTTGCAGACGAAATGCAGAATGCCACGCCTAGTCAAATGAAAATGCTATTGACTAGAATTGGTGAAGGCAGTCGTATGGTAGTAACAGGAGATCTTAATCAGGCTGATCGTCCACGTGAAAATGGATTACTAGAATTTTGCACATTATACGGCCAAGGAGGTGATAATCGTATGATTGCTATGGTAACATTTGAGACCAAGGACATAGAACGTCATCCTGTAGTACGGGAAGTCCTCAAAATCTACAAAGAAGAAGAGTGATCAAGAGTTAAGATCGAACAGCAGTCAACCTGCAAACCACGCTGTTCGATCTTTTTACTTAGACTCCGAGATTTCTAGCTAGTTTAATTAAGGTTGCTGACAGGTTTAATTCGCTGTTGGCACAGAGAGCATGATCGACCATGCCTTGTTTGATAATGATCACTGCTGAATCTTTTTGATCCTCAGTATCTCCAAATAGATCTAAATTGGTATACATCCAGGTATAGATATCTTCCATCTCATCCGGGCGAGCTCTACTGCATAACAATGTTCTAGCTTCACGTACTTTTCTTGCTTTAAAAAGTTCGACCATTTCCACTTTGAAATCACTGATACCGCTATCTTCTTGTTTAGGACTACGTAATACGCCTTCTGTAGAATTTTGCTGTAAAAGATTGATGCATTTTCTTAAATCTGGATAAACAGCCTTGACATAAGTATCAAGTGTTTCTAGATCAAACTTGATCTTTTCTTCAAGTAAGATAGTGGCAGCACGAGCAGTATATTCAGTTTGATCAATATTGGCAAAATGCATCTGCTGACATCTGCTGTGCAGAGGAGGCAAAATCCTATTGGGGCTATTGCAGGTTAAAATGAATCTGGCATATGCGGAATATTCTTCGATAATACCTTTTAGAGAATCTTGTGCTTGCTGACTTAACCGATCTGCCTCATCAAGTAGCACAGCTTTAAACGGACCAAATGGAATCATCGAAATAAACGGCACAATTTTATCTCGAATAAAATCAATACCTGTTTCTCGACTGGCATTGACATTCAGCACGTCATAGTCAGGAACTCCAATTTCATTCAACAACAATTTTGCCAGTGTTGTTTTACCAATACCGGGCCCACCACTGAGCAACAGTTGAGGAATGCTGCCTTCCTTGATCCAGCTAGTAATCTGTCGCCGATCGGCTTCATCTCGAAACACATACTCATCGATGGTTTTCGGGCGGTAACGTTCAGTCCAAAGTTCTTTTGCCATTTTTTCCCTGTAGCCAGTTTAAGATTTTTTGAAAGTTAATTAATGGTGGTTGGTGGGGACAACGTCCCTGTCGGTAATTACAGTCAGGACTATACACTTTTTTGCAGATTTTGCAAGTGTTATCAGCCACGCAGACTTTCCATAGTGATGATTCTGTCTAAACTTGCGGCCAAGTCTTGATCATGTGTGATCACATGCAGAGATTGATGATGACGATCACGTTGTGGATCATATGTTCTTGCTTCAATAACAACACCGCCGGCGGCACGATAAACATTGAGACGCATTGGATGACCATCTAATACATCATCTCTATCAGATATTGTAGGTATTACCCTGCCTCTTCTGCCTACAGTAGCCCTGGTTGAATTTTCGGCTTCGTCTTCGACTGACATAATCCAGTGTCTTAACCAGTATCTAAATTTTTTTATCATTCTTCATCCTTGAGTAGTTTGATAATTTTTCTCTGTTCGCGATCCTTGAGCCACTGTTGTTCAGTATCGCCAAAGGTTGAACAGCGGTTTACGGCGTCGTTGATGGTTTCTTGGATCATGTATAGATCTTTTTTGATTTCCCATTGAGTGAAGCCATCATTGTATGGATTGCTACATTCTCTAGTAGCAGAGTATATTTGTCGGAGGATGAAGGCTACATCCCAGTTTTTCTTAAATCCCATGCCGCTATACTAGCATGGGATTTAATGAATGTCAAATATTTTGATTAAACTGTACCAGTAGGTAATTCATCGGAAATCATCATGATAGCATCATTATCTACCATGCGAACTTCAACAACATCTCCTGAATCACCATCTACTGTGACAGTTCTGGTCCAGCGACCGTGTTCTACTAAAATCCATTCACCGATATGGACTTGGTTTTGTTCAGATCCAATGGCCCATACTCGTCCCCAGCGAGGGCGAATGCCCTGTGATTTACCGTCATCGTTTTGTAGAATAATACCACTGTTGGTCTTTTGCTCATCAAACACCATATCGGTGACAAAAACAGTATCGCGTAATGGTCTAATTTTTCCTGTTACTTTCATTTATTCCTCTTAGTTACTACTTCATTATAGTCCATTGTTGGCTCTGGTTCTTTACTTTCAATCGGGCGTCTTTCTTCTGGAATGGCCTTGGGATTGCTTTCATAATAATCAGCCATAATTTGTTCACGGCTTCGAACAATTTGTCCTCCTGGTCCTATTTCATCTCCTCTGGCATTTACTTTAGCATTGCCAATAGCAGGCATCAGCTCATGTCGTGTCATTAGTTTGTCCATGTCAACTTGTCTGCCCTGCATACTTCTATAGGTTCTTCCCATTGTATTCTCCTTATTTTAAAAATTCTCGAATATTTAACTGATACTTGACGCTGTCTATGCGATGAACACCGATGAGGTATAAACAGTAGCTAGCCACACTGCTGCCTCGGCCTACTCCCCATACAATATTATTGTTACGCATGGTATCTACTAAGTATTTAAGGTATTTTAGAAGGTCTATCATATTATGTTGGCGAAATAATTGAATTTCCTCTATTACTCGGTCATAGTTTTCTTTAGGACTGTTTTGTACTAAGAATGTTTCAATATCTATGTTTTTATATTCATCCGGCATAAACCAATTCTTTTGATTTAGTGTATCGAATTCTTCTAAACTTATGGTAGGATCTTGATATTCTTGGATTTTATTAAAACTGTCTTTGTTGATATTTTGAGATTGATTAAATCGTTCAACAACTGCTTGATCAAAGAAAAGCCCTTTAGGGTCTTTAATCTTACCAGAATATAAGGCATCAAATGCTTCTTGTTCTGAGACGTGCGTTGCTCCAAAACTATTAATATGCATCTTGTTAGCATACAGTGTTTTTCTATTGATGTCAACGATCTACATTGATGTAATCGTCCAGATTTTTATTTTGACTTGCTAATTTTTTATTGGCCTGAGTATATCTAAATTGTTGCTCTTGCCTATATGAATCTAAGATAACACCAATTTGTTGGCAGACTTGTCCTTGTCCGGATTGTGATGCTATTAGATATTTTTTCATCAGCTCATTAATTTTAAGTTCAATATCTTCATTTTTTAATTTTGATAAATCGGGTAGTAAAGGATTAAACATTAGTAACTAGTCCCTGCATCCCAGGAGTAGAATCCACCGTCCCAACCGGTATTATAATAAGAAAACACTGTTGAAATACTGCTACCATTAGATGTTCTTACTATAACAGGAACAACTCCGCTTCCTGGCTCAGTGTTAAATGTAATTTGTGTGTTAGTTCTTGAAGTTATGGTACAGTTATTAGTGCCATTCATTAGAACTGAAACAAAGGTTCCTGTAAAATTTGTACCAATAATTGTCACACTGGTACCACCGGTATCCGGACCAGTATTCGGGGCCATGCTGGTAATTGTAGGTAATGGCCCTGATGAAATAGCGTTGGTTCCTGTTCCTAAACCTAATGGTTTTACAAAAATATTTTCTCCGTTATCTATAGTCCATATGTCCCAAAATAACGGTTTAGTATTAAAAGAAAAAACAGATGTATCTGTACCAACATAGGTTACATTACTTGAAAAATTTATATAGCAGGTAGATGTGGTAGAAGTTGTAGTCCCTTCCACTATTGAAACAGTGGCATTATTTCCGGTTTCTAATCTTATCTTTGCATATGTGTTGTTAGGAGGCCAATTTTCTACATTGAATGTGTAGTACCCATTTTCGATTAGGCATTTTTGATAATTGCCTTGTGTGTAGTCTAGATTTACTATGCCGACGCCGACTACCCCTAGATCATTTGTTACCTGACTGCAATTTTGCAATACTGGCCTTTTAATAATATTGTATCCGAAATCATTTATTTCTGTTAATTTGACAGCTTTTAGTTGAAGATCAGTAAGTTCGTTACCGGCAATTTTTAAACTAGATTGAATTTTAGAAAAGTTTGAATGAAATTCATGGCAATTAGAAACGTCCGCTCCTATTACCGGAAAATTTACATTGATCAAACTGCTGTATTGTGTAATAGTACTAGACACTTGATTTCTATATAATTAAACTGTGTTCATTTCAATGGCATAAATTGTTGCACCATTATCAGTTGACCACACATCATAGATAATTGGACGAGTTTGAGAGTAGGTTAACGGAAAAGTTTTAGTACCTACTAAGGTTCCGTTTGTTATAGTTATAGTGGTATTGGTTGTGCTAGTAGGCGTAATCTCTAAATGTATTTGTCCGTAATTATTGGTAGCTGGCCAATTGATTATGTAAAATTCATAAGAGAATCCACTGGTTGCTGAAAATTTATGATAGGAACCTAACGTATAATCTACGGTGACGTAGCCTGAAGTTGTTAAAGTACTGCCTTGTCTTGCAAGTTCACTAGAGTTTTGCAATATGGCACTTTTAATAATTCCGTAATTAAAATCATTAGTCTCTGTTAGTTTAAACCCATTTTCCTGTAAATCGGTGATTTCGTGACTGGCTACTAATAATGCTTCCTGTATATTGGAAAAATTTGAACGAAATCCTTGAGTATCGTTATCCTTACCTACTTCAGGGTAATTGATATCGATCTGGCTACTATATTCTGTAATTGTACTAGACACTATTAAACTCCGAGGATACTTTATTTATCGGCTCGAAATTTATGAAATTTTCTTTTTGAGAATTTCAATTTCTTTATGTAAATCCTTAATAGCTTCGATCAGCAGTGGTACAATTTTTTCGTATTTGACCGCTTTAAATCCGTCATCACGTTCGGCTACAATCTCTGGAAGTATTGATTCTATTTCTTGAGCAATAACTCCGATATCATGCTTACGTACAAAGTAACCATCTTCACCGCCTCGACCTTGTATATAATCTTCAGTCCAATCAAATCTTACACCTCTTATCTGATTTATTAATGTAATGGGATGTTCGATAAGTTGAATATTTTCTTTTAGCCTGATGTCTGAACCAAAGTAGGCGGTAATTTCATTGGTAGCACGAATTTCACCATTAGTGCCAGTGGTAGTGGTAGTGGTTCCTACCTGTAGGAATCCGCCTAAATAAACAGTTCCACCTATACCAACTCCGCCTCTAACCTGTAATGCACCTGTGCTGGTTGATGTTGCAGAGGTAACACTTGCTAATGTAAGAGTATTTTGCCAAGTAGGAGTGCTTCCATAATTGGCCACTAACACCGTGCCAGTAGTGCCTGAACTGATAAATCCTGTAATCCCTGTAGATATTTGATAAGGAACGAACCCAGGTCCTCCGCCGGCTAAATTAGTGGCAGTGGTAGCACTTCCTGAAGCAAGCCCGCTCAATGCTTGCCAGGTTGCAGACGTCGCTCCGGCAGTTAGTACATATCCACTAGTGCCTAATGGAATAAATGCTGTCGCTCCGACACCAGTTTGAATAGGAATAGCACCTTGAAGTCCATTTGCTATATTGGTTGCAGTGGTAATATTTCCGGATACCGTTCCAAATATAGTCCCGCCTACATATAAATTTCCACCTATACCAGCTCCGCCAATGACCGTAATATCACCGGTTATAGTGCTTGAGCTATTGGTACCCCCTACAAGTTTAATGCCACCTGTTTTGAATATTCCGTAACTGGTTCCAGTAAATATTCCGCCTAATTCATCCCCATTATCGTACCATTCTAAATAACCGCTGTTATTAGCTAACCCTAAAAAAGCATTTTTATCTGATGTTTTATAATAGTGATAGATAATTCCAATGTCTCTACCATCGTCAACGGTCCATGTATGATTGGTACCGCTGCTGCCAACAGGTACATGTAAATTGATCAAATTATCTGTAATTACTGTGTTGGTAGAATATACATTGGTCTGTGTACCATTAAAAGTCACATTTCCTTGAAATACCGCGGCCCCTGCAACCTGCAATTGCCCGCCTATGTATAAACTACCCCCGATACCAACTCCACCTCTGACCTGTAATGCACCTGTGATGGTTGAAGTAGCAGCGGTTGTGCCTGTTAACGTTAGGGTATTATTGTAGGATGGAGAACCTGTACCATTGCTGACCAATACATCTCCAGCAGTACCTGGTCCATAAAAACTTGTTATCCCTGGGGCCGTTTGATAAGGAACTTGTCCAGCTGTCCCGGCAGCAATATTAGTAGCTGTGGTTGCAAAACCTGCACTAACACCGCTTAATGAGGTCCAAGTAGCAGTTGTTGCCCCGGCGACTAATACGTATCCATTTGTTCCTAATGGAATAAATGCTGTTGCCCCGACACCAGTTTGAATAGGGATAGATCCCTGTGCTCCACCGTTTAGATTTGTAGCATTAGTAGAGTTACTAGCACTGGTAGCATAGGTAGAACTGGTAGCATAGGTAGAACTAGTTGCAAAAGTAGCACTGGTGGCGTAGGTTGAACTAGTTGCAAAAGTAGCACTGGTGGCGTAGGTTGAACTAGTTGCATAGGTAGAACTAGTTGCATAGGTAGAACTGGTTGCAAATGTGGCACTAGTTGCAAATGTGGCACTAGTTGCAAATGTGGCACTGGATACTACACCAGCTAGTGTTCCGTAAATTAGCCCACCAACACGTAAATCACCAAAAATACCTACTCCGCCTGCTACAGTTAATGCTCCGGTGAGTGATGAAATGGATACCGTACTTGAACTTATTGCTAAGGTAGGTACACTTAGTCGCCTATTGTTAGTGTTATATGTAACAGATGCTTGTACTCCAACATCAGTATAAGCACCACCTTGACTGGCTATGGTTAGGTATTTGTCTGGGCTGATTTCAAGCTGAGTAAATATTTGGGCATAGATATTATTTGCATTAATAGCGTATCCTGAAATCAAACTAGATGTTGAAATCCAGGTTGCTGTATTTCCAGCTGTATAACTGAGTAAATTTCCAGACGAGCCTGTTCCTATAAATGCGGTCGAGCTTGTACCAACCTGTATAGGTATTGTACCTGCAAATCCTCCCCCAATATTAGGAACATAGTTCTTAGCATCTAACCCTTTCTGACCAGCAAGGGTTATGGTCCAGCTAGATGCCGGAGTGCTTCCGATGCTATAATCTTGTGCTATAATAAAATTTGCACTGCCAATTACATTATTAGTAATGGTTCCTTCAAAGAAATTTAAATTTGTGTTAATAACAGCAACTCGCAACCCCTGAACAAACAAATGGTTTACCGTGTTTACAGTTAGAGTTGTATTACCCGAACCTAATGGGGTAGCGGCTGTTGTTGAAGTAACTAAAAATCCAGGGCCCGACGGGCCAGTTGGGCCAGTTGGGCCAGTAAGCCCAGTAGGTCCGGTTGGTCCAGTAATCCCAGTTGGTCCAGTTGGTCCGGTAAGTCCAGTAAGCCCAGTAGGTCCGGTTGGTCCAGTAAGTCCAGTAGGTCCGGTTGGTCCAGTAGGTCCGGTTGGCCCAGTAAGTCCAGTGGGGCCAGTGGGGCCAGTGGGTCCAGTAAGTCCAGTGGGGCCTTGTGGACCTGTTGGCCCTATTTGATTGCCTATAAACGCCCTAACTCTAGCGGCAGTTAGTGTTTGGTCAACGGCCGAATCCTGAACTATAAAAACCGTTTGGGCGTCGGTTGGATTAGTTAGAACAGGTAAATTTACAAGATCTGGGCGTGGTGTCGTCATAACCTTAGTGATTTATATTGTTTTATTTATCCTCCTGGATAGTTATGAAGCAATGGGGCGTTGATTGATTATTAGGTATTGATCTTTTCTCGAGCCTTGACCGTCAGTGATAAACATTCTGTCAATATGAAAATCTATTAAATTAAATTGGACATTACTTTGAGATATTTTTCTTAAAATAGTATTAGATTTGCCGGGTAGTGCGTAACAGAGAGGAATATGCCCTATGAATCCCAGCTCATTGATTGCCCCTGCCTGAAAAGTAGTCATAAATTTTGGATCTAATCTATTCGTAAATTTAGCAGCACTGAGCTCTAATTGTCTTCGCATATTAGATATACTAGACGGATAATGCTGACCTAACACCGGTATACTTTTAGGAATACTGATTTGATTCTGATTTACATTATAATCCAGCACATCTAAATATACTATCTCGTAAATGGCAGTGTTGTTTACTTTAGCAACAGCTGACTTTGCTTGTCCTAAAAGGAATCTTCTTTTGTAAAAATTCTGATTAAAAGTTATTGCAAACAACGATGGCGATATCTTTTCTATGCCATAGTGAATGTATAATCTCATTTCCCGTTGTATACCAAAATGCGGATCAAATAGTCTATAAATTAATTCCGGTACAAATATTTTTTTATCGTCAATAAAATTATAAAATTCATTACGCTGGCTTAAATTCAAATAAGGCTTGCAATACACAGATGTGTAATTGGTGCTGGTATTTTTATTAACAGTTATGCTGAATGTACCTGTTGATATGGCATTTCCTACGGCCTTTGTAACCGTAGCTGTAAAAATATAAGTCGAAGTAGATATTAGATTAGATGTAGTTGTAACGTATCCACTGAGGGTTCCGTCTCTCAATAGACTAATTCCGGGGGGTAAAGTACCCCCCGTATGTTGATAAATGATAGCAAGTGATGAAGTAGTATTGGTTTTTATATAAAGCTCACTGATTTCCCCCATCAGCAAACTGCCTAGACTACCGGTATTTTCCCATGTGGTATTGTAATTTGACAACATTTTGTTAGTGTAATGTCCTACCGTCTAATATATGAATATTTTTAATTCCAAAAATATTTAATATTTTTTCAATTTCTGGAGGAGGGTCGTCCATTAGCTCCTCTGGAATCATCATGCTTTTTAATTCTCCATCTGCACTGATGATAAACCCAAAATCATCATCTTCGTCATCTAGGTCAAATTTTTCGACATCTTGTTGAGTGGACATTTTTGTCTCCTGTTATTGAGTAGCCAACCTATCGTTAATCACCTTCCAGTCGATAATCCTCCATATATTTTTCAAGTATTTTGCTTTGTCTGCTCTATAGTCGATGTTAAAGGCATGCTCCCACCAATCTATTAATAATACAATGTCTGTGCGTATTTCGTGATTTTTAATAGTTTTGACTTTGCCATTGCGAGCAAGATAAACCCATCCGCTGCCCTGTATAGACATGGCAGATTTTTCAATCTCTTCTTTTAATTTATCTAAAGATTCAAAATGTTTTTTAATAAATTCTTCACTAGCTCCAAACGGCCGATTTGATACAGAAGGCGCAGTAAGTTGGGGGAAGAAAATGTTGTGCAAAAATGCTCCGGCCTGATTAAAATCATCATCGCCTTCGCCTTTGTTATATCGGTCAACATAGCCTTTTGCCAGTTTTCCATGGTGATAATCTAATGTATCTGAACTCATTACAGGTTCGAGGTCTTTATGACCGTAAGGCAGCGGTTCTAGTACCAATTTTTCTCTAGTAGTTTCTGCTTCTATAATAATTTTTCTTAGATATTGAATTCTTTTTTCCATAGTAATATTTATAGAAGGTTAAATAAACGTACATAATTTGAGAGGAATTCAAATGGAACTAATTATTGTTTTAGCTATTGTAGGCGTAATTATTGCTTTTCTGGTCATGCAGAGAAGAAAAGAATTGTCAGCAGATCAGAAACCTGCTGAGGTAGTAGCAGAAGTGCCTTATAAATTAGAAACACCAGCAGCAGAACCTGCACCAATAGTAGAACCTACACTAGTAGTAGAGACACCCGTTCAGGTAGTAGAGGAGATATCGGCTCCTATTGTAGAAGCACCTGCTGTCAAAGAGAAAAAGCCTCGTAAACCGAGAGCACCTAAAGTGGTGCAATCGGCTGTGGGCGAAGAGCCAGTAAAGCCTAAAAGAAAGCCGCGTTCAAAGAAAGCCTAAATTTCGAGCATATTGAGCCAGCTGAAAACTGGCCAAGTTCTTCCCTTTGCTTTCGCACATGATGTCAAAGTGCTCTAAAAAAGTAAGTGCCCAATTGTTGACTGTTGTGTTCCAATAAAAATCACTATGGGCTCTTAGTTTTTGCTTTTTAAAACCTTTCTTAAGCAGAGATTCCATAAATGGAGCACCACCTGGATCATGACCTACCAGTAGATCCTCGCGACTGACACTATAATGAAGGGTAGGCCTAACACCACGCCAGCTTTCCACGACACGTCGGACACGCGGTTCAGCAGGGTTAATATATTCTGCCTCCCTAATCCAATGATGGTGAATATCAAGCACAATAGGAATAGTGTCAGCAATAGATAAACAATCATCTAGGCCCCAGGCGTTTTCTTCGTTTTCGATAGTGATACAATTACGGGCTTCCGGTGAGAGTCTAGTATAGGCACTGAGAACACCCGCGGGACCGGCTCTACCGGAGATGTGGACGTTGATTTTGAAATCTTGAAATTTCTTGCCATATCCCATCCAACGGGCCATATCCGCATGATATTCAAACTCCTCTATTGACCGATTGACAATATCAGGGTCAGTGGAAGCAAGAACAGTAAACTGACCAGGATGAAAACTAAGGCGTACATTGTGTTCACGAGCACTATGCCCAATAAGACCAAAATGCTGTTCACAATAATCACGAACATCGACTCGTCGCCAAAAATAGCTCCAAGTAGGTTCGGTATAAACTGGCAGCAGATCACTGCTAAGGCGAACCATCCTAAGATTTTCATCTAATTCTCCTACACGTTCTACCAATAATTTAGTTGCTGTTAAATTCTGAACCATAATGTCCCAGAGTTTCTGTTCAGCAACTTCCTTAGTCTGTCTATTTAACCAAGCAACGGTTGTACCGCCTGTGTTGTATTTTTTACAATCGTCTTTGGGTTTGATGCCATTGACTTGGTGAGGATGGTCAATCCATTTGCAGGCAAACCCGATACGTTTAATCATAGTTGTAATAAATTGTTACAGAGTTTTTGAATTTCATCTGATGTTAGAAAGAAATTGTAGGTCGAGGTATCTACAACTTCGCCTTTTTCATTTAGGCACTCGTTGATAAATTCTATAGAATTTAAATTGTTTGGGCTTAGACATTCGTGTTGTTTTACCGTAAGTCTAAAATCAGATCTTTCTTTAAGAATAAAAGTTTTCATGTATGTTCCTTAAACATTTTTTTACGACCTTCTGGGCCAATTTCTTGATCAAAAATACCTTTTACAGTGGTTAGCATTGCACAGGCCATCATCAAAAGATCTTGTTTGTTGTCACACATCATGATCTGTTGATCGATTGGTTGCATTAGTTCTGCCATACGTTGGCGAATTAGGTCACTGGTCATTACTGGCTACCTTGCTTAGAAACCATTCTCCATTTTCGCCTTCTTTCCATTCCAGTGTATCTCCATCGACCCACCCTTGTATAGTCAGCATATCTGCGGGCAATGGCAAAATCAGTTCTCCAGTTTCTGGATCTTCTTCTACGGTCACTGTCCAACGTGCGGGCAATTCATCTGACGCTCTCATTTCAATATTCCTATGATGTTATATTCAAACATTGTACGATATCTTATACAAGTAGTCAATCAGTTTTATATCTTTAAAAGGTCTTCAATCTCATATATTTTTTTCATATACGAGGATGGATTGCTTAACACGCTGGTTTCAAGATCGCCGGGTCTCCTGGGTAGAACAGATACTGTAAATTCACACTGATTAACCTGTTTGAAGATTTTGATAATATCTTTTACGCTGTATCCTACTCCATGTCCAAGATTTTCTATTTGGTAACTTGGACGTTCTATAGCATCCATCAAGGCATGGGCAATTTCATTGACATGAACATAATCTCTTATACAGGTTCCATCTGGTGTATTATAATCATCACCGTATAAATTAAAATGACCTGTTTGTTTTGCCTGGCACAGATTATAGAATAATCCATCCTCATTAGTAGATGGAATTCCGTCTGTTCCTATTACATTATAGAATCTAAAGATAGTGTAAGGTGTTGAATGGTATTCTTCACAGAATTCTTTTATTACTTGTTCTGCTGCTCTCTTACTGATTCCATAGGTGCTTTGACATTTTTCTGCAGTTCCGGTACTGGCAAAAATAAAATTTTTCATTCGAATTTGTTTGAGCACATTTAATGTACCTTGCAAATTAGTATCATAATATTCTATTGGTTTATGTTCGCTTTCGCCAACCTTAACCAAGGCAGCTAGATGTATAACCGCATCAAATTCTTGTCCAAGGTAATCAAGATGTCTTATGTTTAAATTATAAAATGAATTAATCGGTACAATAGGACTGACAATGTCTAACCCATATATACGGTACTGATCTTTTAATAATGCAGATAAATGAGATCCGATATATCCTGATGATCCTGTTATTAATACTTTCTTCATTGATTACCAGTGGCGTATGATTCCTGCTATGATAAAACAGTTTGTTATAATATATGATAACACAATTGCTGTTCTAATAACAGCAATTCGATCACTTTCCTGATCCGTAGTACCGGACTTTTCGCCCAATGCCTTGCTCCAAAGTCTCCAAAGTCTAGCTCTTCTAGATAGCTGAGTCATTTTTAGCAGACTTTCCTGTTATTCTTTTCCCTCAATGGTGTAAAACCAGTCATCGCCTGCTGACCACTTGCGAGTACCATCCACTGTGAATATGGTCTGCGCGGCTTTGAAGTCGGGAAATTTTGTTACACCGGAAATTAAACTTTGATCATACCACAAACATCTATTATTGGGCTGACAAGCAAATTGCCCATTTTCTAATCGAATAAAATTAAAACTCTTATGTTCTTCTGCGACTTCGGTAAACCCAGTGTCTACATCCATACCATCAGCACAAAAATCCACAGTAAACAGATAATTACCGTGATGCCACTCTCGGTCCTTGCCCAAAAACTTAACACCTAAGTTGCGTAATCCTATTTTCTCAATAATAGTAAATCGATACCCCATGCAATCCCATAGTTGTAGTGTATCTATAGGTAAATTTCCCGTGTAGTCCTCTTGCCACACGTAAGCATGAATGGGCAATTTATCATACAGTGCTCCGTAGTTGGGCAATAGGGATTCAATGCGAAACACTTGCCCCCGTAGGGCTTTAAGACTAACCCATATTGCAGGTTCTAATTCACCGTGACCTTTTTCAAAGTTATAAAGAAATTCTCTTTTAACAAAGCATTTAATTGGTGGTAATGATCCTACAATGTAGCTCATTTTTATCCTTCGTAGGTTGCTGAATTGGCACCATGTTCAAAAACCTCGGCACTTTTAATTCTTACATTGGGATTGATGGGATAACGCATATTACCACTGGCTAATAGTTCTGCCATTTTGTCATAGGCCATTTTGGCGAACATTTCACATCCGACACCGTCGACAATACGTAGATCACATAGGGAACCTCTTTGGTACGGCTCAAAATTGTCTCTATTAACTTGCATTTCATTTGGACCTGCTTCAGGTAAAGTCCAATTAGTATCAATTAATGCCATCTGTTTGAAAAATTCCAACTGTGGATCGTCTTCAGCAATAACTAATGTGTGGTCAAACATATAATCAGCCCATTCTTTAAATGCTTTGAGACCGCCGAAATCCATACACCAGTTTTTATCGTCTAGTGTATCGCACTCGAATACCAGTTTAATACCGATACTGTACCCATGTAGTGTACTACAATGGCTGTGTGAGGCACGCCATTGTCTAAAACAACAACTGAGTCCTCGATCATTACCATATGTTTTTGTTGAATAAAATTTTGCCATCTCTTGCCTTCCTTTAAAGTAAGTTTGACGACATGCAGAATATTTAAAGTGGGATGAAAGTCGTAAAGTCCACTGGTCTATTTATTGGTTTTTTTTAAGCTCGTCTAAATCTTTCTTGATATGTTGAAGATCGTGAACAATAGATTCTATTATTTTAAACTCTTCTTCCCTATGATTCAACAGTTTGCGAACTAAATTCACAGTCCAATACCACCAAATAGCCGCTATAGGAATTAAAATAGCAGAAATAGCGACCCATAGGGCTAGGCTGTGTATTTCGACTATAGTAGACCAATTTATGGTTATAAATGCTAAAAACACTATAAACACATAACTTAACTTGATCCAATTAGATCTCTGTTGTCGAGCTTTGGCAATAATTTCAAATAATTTTTTCACACATTTATTTACTTGCACTAGTGCAAAGGTTTTATTATGATTTATTTGTAAACTTTGAGAATTACTACATCCTCACTAAACCTACCATTGAGTTGAGTTTCAGTAGTTTTAACATTTTTAGCAAACCAAGTTTCAAAACGTTTTTGCGTATTTTGTTCCTTGAACTCTTTAAGTTGTTCTGTAGGTTTACGCAGAGTCTTTTGTAGGCTCTTTTCTACAAAACTGGTTAATCCGGCACCCTTAACGGCCAGCCCTTCGCTGGTGCTGGAAATATAATAGCCAATTTTACGAGTTTTGACATTATATACCACAGCAGCCTGTGCTCTGACTAATTGCAAAGGAGGCACTGAGGTGATACCTAACTTGTCATCACTAACTTTGAATTTGATTTTTTTAACTAATTCTTCAGCAGGTTTGACCTTACGGGTACGAGGCTTTTTTAGGACCTTGGCTTCTGCTGCAATTTGGTCGCAGGCAGTCATGATGTTGTTGTAAAACTCAATCAGTTTCTTGAGATTTTTACGTGGATGCCGACTGTACGCTTCACGTAACTGGTCGTCTGCTGAGCCACCGGCCAATTCCAGCAGTTCGTTATGACCAAATTCAAAGAACGATTTGATCATTCTAGCATGAGCAGGTTTGGCCTGTTTACTGCGTAGCAAACTGAGAATTTTATAATTTGCAGGATTGAAATTATCTGAATCCACCAAATAACTGTCAATGGCAGCGTCGATTTCTTCGCTCATATCTCCTGCTTGCTCACGAATGCGATCTTGAATAGTAGCCACAGGTGCTTCTACTCGTTTAATTTTAACCTCTTCTTCAGGGGCTTCGTCATCGGCACCATCTGCAATGACCTGTTGAATACCAAGTTTAAGCCATTCGGCACTGTTGCGACCGCCATTGAATCCAGGATGAACTGCTGGCATACCTTTGAGTAGGCAACTGGCAATAGCTCCCATGGTCAAAGTACTACGCCAGTCTTTGGTATTTTTAAATGCCTGTATGTCTGTCTTTGTGAATTCAGCTCGAGACATCCAATCAATGACTTTGGGCTTGAGAGCCTTACCCGAAAACTCAAGATTGTAGTAGCTCATGGCCTCGCGGTACCGAGCAGCAAATTGCTCACCAGTCCATTCTTCTGCCCCATCCCATTTAGGGCTAGGGTCTTTTTTGGAGTTTGCACGAATAGTGGTACTATTCATAGTTTTGTTTTTGGTAACAGCCAATTTTTGCTCCTGTTTGTTCAGTATGCGTAATTGTAACACGACGCTAATTGGCTGTCAACGGTCAATCTCGTCTGTTGCCAAAAAGCTGCAGAAGGCTCAAAAAGAGGTTGATAAAATCCATATACAATGTCAATGCACCCATGATTTCCAAACGATGATCATCATCATACATCAGTGTTTCACGAATCTTTTGAGTATCGTATGCAGTAAGTCCAGTAAAGATCACAATGGCCAATGCACTGACTACCTGTGCTAATGGACCACTTTGTAGGAAAATGTTAATTATACTGGTAATACAGATAGCAATCAATCCTACCATTAGCCATTTTCCAATGCTGTCTAAACTGCGTTTGGTAAAGTATCCGTAAAAACTCATCACACCAAACAACACTGCGGCGGCCATAAAAGCACCAGCAATACTGCCCATTTGGTAGATAGCAAAGATTACAGCAAAACTCAATCCCATAGCTGCCGCAAATACATGCAACAGCAATGGCGCTAGTTGTTTACTAGCATTGCTAATTGCCCATGGAATAGCAAAGGCCAATACCAAAGGTAAAAACATCACTATCCATTTCATTACACCGGTAAAAAAGAATTGCAGTAATGATGGAGTTGTTCCAACAAAATAACTAACGATCATTGAGGTGATTACAGCCAATCCCATATGTCCATAAACACGTGCCATGGCTGTGTTAATAGACTCAGCACCTCTATAACTACTTCCGTAATAACTAGTTCCGTACATAATTTACTCCTTTGTCAAAAATGGTTTGAGATCAGGGGGTGAGTAGGTGATAGGTTTAAGGACTTTCCCATCTTCACGCTTTCTGACCATTCCGGTTTCTTTATCAATCTTACTGAGATTTGAGCGCATAACTTCTTTCCAAGCACCTTCGGCATCCACTCCGAGACTGTGTAGTGCTCCGACAGTAACCACTAGGATATCGATCAGTGCATCCAGTTCCTCTAAACGGTCGTTGCGAGCAAATGCTACAGAGTGCTCTTCCATTTCTTCTCTAATAAGTTTTAGATAAAGTTTATACTGATCTTCGTCATATTTACCAACGATTTGCTCGCAGGCTGTCATAAACTTTTCTTGATCGCGAAACACATTAGGCATCTTTCTTCTCCACCAACCGTAGAATTTTTTCACTGTAGACATGTAGTACACCACGATCGTCTTCCACAACCAAGCGAATTGCTCCACTTAGTTTTGGAAACACGCAGACAACGTGTCCTACAAATTGATAATCCCCACCGACCTTTTCCACAAGGTCACCTACTCGAAATTGTGCATTTTCCATTATTAACCTCTTATTCCTGTTGTTGATTTTTGTACCACGGGCCCACTACTTTCGAAGTCTATACCAGCGGCCCTTCCCTCATAGCACCGCCCATTCCAGACCATGTTTAATTTAATTTCTTTGTTAATAACTACATTTAGTTTTTTTTGATAGGCAAAATCAGCAACTACTGACTCTGCCAATTTTCCATTTCGTAAATTTTTAACCTGGCATGTTTCACCATGTCTGATAATATCTGACATCATCGACCCCATTTTAAATAATATTCTGTTGCTCTCGGTCCCGGCAGTTCTGCCATTATTGCGTATCTATATCCGTAAGTTGCAAAATCTAGTTCTCTGTGCCAGGTTATGTTGTTTTCCACAGCATGTTTCATAACAAACTTTCCAGCCTCTCCCTTTTCCCAATTTAATATTGGTTCGGCAGCATAAAGGTCCGGATCTTCGGCATCACCTACTCTAAAAGTGTATACCACAATCTTATGTATCTCCTCAATAGAGCCATCGTCTTTGATACGTTTTCTTATTTTGTTCATTTTTATATGTTAAAAGACCATAATGAGGTTGATGGATAAAGAGTAACTGGTTGATCAAGTCTTTTTTCTAATAATTTAATATTTTTTTCGATATCGGGTAGTATACTACCCGATCCTGGAGTATAATCATGCCCGCATAACAACCCACCTTTTTTTATAAAGGGTAAAAAGTATTCTATATTATCTAGATCCGATGGATTTTTATGGTCTGCATCTAAGAAAAATATGTCGATAGGTATTTCGAGATACATAATATCATGTGGGCTTTTGCCCTTAATTGGAATTATATTTTTAAGATTTCCGGTATTTTTTTTAAAAATTTCATAATGATTATCCCCAATGTTGAAAATATCAATACAATATACAGTTACACTAGGGTCACATGATGAAGCCCATGCTACAGAACTTCTTCCAAGAAATGACCCAACTTCTACAATTACTCCGTTGGCAGGAACAGATTCTGCCCAATTTTTAATCTGTATTAATTCAGATTCTAACATAATACCTTCGATATTTAAATCGTACATATTTTTCCCTTTTTGAGAATTATACCCATTTTAAATTATATAGTGTAATGAATTTTTCAGCATCTTTCTTACGTTTGAAATGCCACATATTCCAGGCCTGCCTACTAACATTGTCCCAAGTCTCTAATTGTTTGGAGGACCATATTACACGCTGATCTAAATTAGGTGTACCCCATGAATCATTTCTTCCATGGAAAACCTCAAACATACCCCAATCTACATTTATTTCCAAAACCCAAATTCTTCCAGCTGATCTAAGTTTAGGTTTAATCTGAGGTCCACGATTCATAAATTCTTGTAAGACATCAATATCGGGCTGTAACATACGCAGGGTATGCTGCCAGGGATTGGTATTCATTGAGGTTTGTTTCGTTTTTTGTGAAAGTTTCGAGGCCGAGGTTTTTTAAATTCTTTGAAAACCAATGGAGGAAGAACTGCTGTCTGCTGAGATCTTTCCATGGCCGCATAGATTTCGTCAGGACTAGGATCTCCATCTTCAAAAAGATGCTCTTCGAACTCTTCTGCTGTGTCATCAGCTTTATTGAGATTAATACCGGTTCGAGCCAATACCTTATGTTCCGCTGATTTACCAGTTAATGACCTAAAGCCTCCTATCGGTCCCTCGGCATCTTGACTGATAGTTTCCCATGTTCGAACTTCTATTAGTGGCTCGATATGACTGTTCACAGCAATAACATAGTGTACAGTGGACGGATCAAATCCGTCAAAGTTGATATTAAATCGATGAACGATTTGCCCTTGTGATGGTTTTTCATTTGAAACGGAGATACCGTAGATCCAGACAGTATCTCCGATGTCGTATTGCGTCTTAACCATTTGCTACCTGTTTTTGATTTTTGCTCTCTAACAGTTCTCGAACAAATTTGATGGCCTTACGATCAGCATCATAGACATATTCTTGATCCTCTTCGTCATCTGATCGTAAGGTTACAATGACACCATTCTTGACCTTACGAATTTCAATTGATTCGTAGTGCATGATTATTACCTTTTATTTGGGAACGCTGAGATTGTAGTTAAAGTGGAAAATGCCAATGTGAGCTACTTCTCTGCTCAATTCTTGATCACACCAAATTTCATAACCTGCTTTCTGCACCTGCTGACAAAAGAAAATGTCTTCGCCGATTTCTAAGTTTAGTGACGGAATAAACTCTTGTAGGTAATGCGGCTGAGGAACATTTTGATAGACTTCTCTTTGAACCATAACTAATCCATGTGGAAGAACATCAATCAATTCCATTGGAGGACTAGCGTCTGTGGTTTGAAATTCTCTAAAATTACCAGAGTTTCCGCTCATGCCAGTGAAGTTAGGATTAGGAAAACGACGACGGCGATAATTAGCCCCTACAATAGGCTTGTTTCTCTTTAACAATCGAAGGGGAGCATCGATAGGAAATTTCATATCGCTATCTACCCAGAATATGTGAGTAAATTCACTCTTTAGAAAAATTTCAACTAGGTTACGTCTAGCGATAGTGATCACTGATCCAATGTTGAATGCACAGTTGATTTTGATTCCATTTGCTACCATGTTGGCAGCAGCCATAGCCAAATGCTGAGCAAATTCTGCATTGACCATTTCCATGGCCGGAACAGCAATCATAACGCTAGGTGCTCCGGTATCTTCAGGCCTAAAATTTGTCGGCATTGGTTGGGAATTGCTCCCACCGGGGGGAGGAAAATTTAGCCTATTTTGAGTCGCTGCGGTTGGTACATTGACACTAGGTGCAGCCGGTTTGACATAGCTGGGAATATTAAGTTTGCCCTTTTTCATTTGAATCCTTTATGGTTTATTTTTTATGGCAGGAATTTACAATGTTCATAAATTCTAATCTCACAGACGGATCGCTTTTAAACACTCCGCCTAATTTACTGGTTGTGGTAGAACTACCGACATCCTCGACTCCTCTGCTTTTGACACAAAAGTGTTGAGCATCAATGACCACAGCAATATTGTCCGTTTCTAGAATATATTGCAGGGCATGATAGATCTGCTCAGTGAGTCTTTCTTGAATCTGAGGACGTTTACTGAAATATTCCACTACTCGATTAATTTTGCTCAATCCTAAAACTTTGTCTTTGGGAATGTAAGCTACGGTGGCCAGACCATCAATCACAACAAAATGGTGTTCGCAATTGCTTTGCACATTGATGTTACGCTCAATGACCATTTCATCGTACCGCATTTTGTTGCTGACTGTGGTACATTTAGGGAATGCATCATAATCTAGGCCCCAAAAAATTTCATTGACATACATTTTAGCCACACGCAAGGGTGTTTCAGTAAGACTATCGTCAGTGAGATCTAGTCCTAGACTCAGCATTATCTCTTCAAACAGTTTTTCAATTACACCAATCTTGCTTTTGCGATCAATGTATTGGCCTGTCTCTTTAACCGGAGTTTCTACTCCGCATTTCAATAGGTGTTCGTGAATCTCACGGCCCAATTCAGGGTCAGTTTTAGTTTTGTTATATGACATAGGTTCCTTCCTTACACGGATTTTGATTCGAGTTTGCTACCTTTATGCAGCTGAAATTATTTATTGGTTTACAAAACATGCAAGTTTATTTTTGATACCTAAGTATACACTGAACTTGCTGTAGTGTCAAGTTTCTAATCATCTATTTCGGCAAAAGAGACATTGTGAATTTCACAATGCCTCTTGTTTTTCGACCAATTAAATTGGAACATTATTGTTCTACGGCATCGTAATCCTGTTTGCCGCAACCGCACTCTGGACAAAGAAAGTCGTCACCTAGTTCTTCCCACTTTCCTTCTGTTTCTTCATTGTGGATGTGGCCACAAACAATGCAATGATATTCAGTCATGATGTAGTAAAATCTCCAGTTGTTGTTGATAAGCAGCCGCATGACGTTCTTCTACTCGTTTAAGAGCAGCAAAACGTTTTTCTGCTTTCTTTAGAACTTCAATAAATTGCAATGCATGTTCTTCAGATTCTTTAATCTGTTCTCTTGCAATTGCTAATGCTTTAACATCTTGTTCATGTTCAGCAATGGTTTCAAACTGTGGATACATTTCGGTGTATTCATAAGTCTCGCCAGCAATGGCTTTTTCGAGACATTCTTTGGTAGAAGGTTTACCGATAAGCAATTCCAGATGCCCCCAGGCATGTTTGATTTCTTGATCAGCAGTATGTTCGAAATGTTGAGCAATATCTTCATGCCCTTCTTCACGAGCAATACGAGCAAAGTATCGGTATTTGATATGTGCCATTGACTCGCCGGCCAACGCACTCTCTAGATTTTTCAGTGTAGCTGACATATATTTCTCCTTATTTAGTTGTCACATGATATACTACTTTAATGAAAAAATGTATCATTTTGATTGATATTTTTTAAAATTATTAAAATTTAAAGTTAATATGCTTAAGATACCTATTATTATTCCCGGAATGTCGATTTCCCACCACTTGTTACCCATGTACCAAGAATTTGGAATCTTATGATGGTTTTGGTGCCATCCGTCAAACGCAAAATATCCCCAGAATAAGTTATTATTAGATTCGTCATTGAGTTGTACTGTTCTATAATTTTCTAAATTGTTATGCGGACTGTGAAGTTTAGAATTTAAATAATTTTTTATCAAAACAACAAGAGCTATTCCGGGCATCCAAGTTGTCAAGAACCAATTAACAGAAGTTGTCATGATTATAAGGAACCATGTACTGGCAGTTATAAAAAGACCGTATCTACTAAAAAATATTTGAATCCTATCATTGAGTAAGTCGTAAGCATATTTTAAACTAAAATTATGATAGGGATATAGGAATTGTATTTTCCACCTGTTTAAATATAATGGAGAATGGGGGTCTAATTTGGTATCTGCAAACTTATGATGTAATCTATGTTGTGCAGAAAATACAATAGAATTGCCTAATAGACTTTGATTAGCAATCCATAGTCCTATTATATCAAGCCATCTAGGAGCGTGCCATGATTTATGTGCGAACCTTCTATGATGAAATAGTTGTTCTGCACACCCAACTAGATAATATACACTAAAAATTTTCCAGTATTCTGTCCAGGGCAATGACACAAGGGCGTATGCTAGACAAATGTAGGAGAATATAGATGCAATTAATACTATAGGTCTATGAAAATTTATAAAATTTTCAATTTTTTTAAATTGATTCATCGTAGAAAATCAGTAATACAAATTCTATTTACACTGCCTTTTTTATAAAAGTTGTATGCTGGATCAGAGGTAGTGGCCAAATAAATTACATCGGACGGGGTTAGTCCATGTGTTTTACAAAATAATTCTTGTTGATGTCTATGTTTTTTATACAAATAATCTAAACTAAAATTTTTAAATAACTCAATTGTTAATTTTAAATTATTGCTATTAAAATAAAGGTTTCTTAACAATCCACCTAGTGGTATAGATGGTGTTCTCTTAAAAACATACCCAATCCTAAGTTCCGATAGTCCAAACATTTTACTTAACCCAACATATACTGTATTAATATTTTTGTTTATTTCTATTTTTTCTATACGACATGATCCTATGTATGCACAGTCTAATGCAATGTCTTCGTGAGTGTTTATTATTTCATTCCAGTCACTTATGTAATTTCCGTCAATACTACTTGGATTTGTGATATACAACATGTCTCCGGTGTTATAATTTATATTCTTAGGTAAGTTTAACTGTAGCCAATCATATTCTCCGTCAAATGTTTTTATTGTTTTATTTCTACATTCTACAGCTAATGTATTTAAACCGTCAGTAATTCCGTTGACTGGATACATAAAAGGAAATTCGCTTAGATCTATAATCGGCAAAAAATATTTAACTATTGATTCCTTTGTATCTCTAAGTAATTGGTGCTTGGTTTCTATATTTTCTTCAACCAAGTAGTTTTTTAAAATAAACTCCCGGACAACGTGTTTTATGTCTGCATCGAGATACGCTGTTATTTTTCTGCTTTTAGGTAATTGATCAATTAGTGTCATTTAGCTAATCTTAAAAATATACACAAGGGTTTTAAAAATTTTCCAGGATCGGAGTCGCTACTTTTATAAGGGTGATCGTGATGATTTTTATGATAATCTGCTAGAGAAAACCATGCCCATATGTAATTATTGTAGGGTCTTTTCTTTATAGGATCATGCTCAAAAATTGAATTAGAAATTTGTTCAAGCATGAATACTAATCCCGATGCCATAATTAGTCCCAATGCTACATCTATAGAAATTAACGATATAATCAATATTGTACACCATATTATGTAAGTCTTATTTCTATGTAAAAAATAAAGGAATTTATAATCATCTTCTGGATAATCTTTAATTAAAGATTGATATCTAAGTATAATATTATCTATATTATACATCCATCCTATAAAACACCGAAATACCCCGTTAGCTGGTCCAAAGTAATCTTTTTCTGTATCAGCGTATCGATGATGATACCTATGACTTAGTGTAAAGCCTAATATATCTCCTTTAAGGACAAATAAGAATATAAACCCGATAGTGTTTTCGGCGATTCTTGTGAGAATAAATTGTTTATGAGCAATTGCTCTGTGGGCTAAATTATATGCAAATAGGTAGCTTAAAATGTAAAAAATTATGCATGACACAATAGTTAGTTGTGATATGTCTACAAATATAGGGGACAATATTGTTATCAGCAATATCGGAATTATAACTAAAAATTTATATAAATTTCCCATTTTACTTTTTTATCAATTCGTCAACAGCATTAGCTAATCCCCCTAGGGTTCTAACTCCGTCTAATCTATCTTCAGGAATGAGAATTTTAAATTCATCTTCAATGAGCATTACCATTTCCATTGCGTCTAAACTGTCTCCTCCGAGATCATCGATAATGTGAGTAGTGCCGCTCATTTCAATTTTTGATTTCTTGAAATGCTTTTTAGCGATGCTGACTACTTTATTTAAAGTTTCTGTTTCCATTTTTAAAATCCTTTGAAATAAGTTTTCCTAATAGTCCTTCTAAATCTAATTCCCACCATTTGTTTGTTAAAATTAGCTTTGAAGGATCTGCATGATGATTATTGTGCCAACCAAAACCTAAAGTAATAATACCTAATATTACATTATTTTGACTAGATTCAGATGTGTTATAATTTCTGTAATTTCCCGGAAAGTTACTTAAATGTAAAATAGTATTTACAGTCCCTAACCTCACATGCTCAATAATATATGCTATCAGGTATCCGTACAGTATATCTAAATTTATCAGGTAAAGCAACCCCATAAAGATTAAATTTATAAAAATAAAATTTTTAGTTGTAAAATTGATTGCATCATCTCTTGATGCCTTAACAAGATTGATTACGCTAGCTCGATCTTCAAAAATACTTTCTATTCTTGTTTTATTCAAACTCCAGAAATAGAATGCTTGTAAGAAACCGTTTTTAGGACTATGTATATCGCTAGCAGTATCAGTGTGTCTATGATGGTGCCGGTGTTGAACCTGCCAATATGCTGTGCTACTATATGCGCTAATAGTTGCCCAGAATGCTAAAATCCAATGTGTAAATCTATTCACACTGAATTGGTTATGTGCGAAGTATCTATGACCTGCTGTACCATTCCCAAATGCTATCAACAGCCACACTAAAAATATGAATATTTTTTCTTCTATTAAAAATGCTGACACTACACCTAAAATAGTAAGTGTTACATTAAAAACGATATATTGTAGAGTTTTTGGCATCTTTAACTATAAAAAATTTATCAACAAACCAAGCACAAATATCAAACTCCCCTTTATTAAAGGCTTGATTGTACTTGGTAGGATCATGATGATGATTGTTATGGTAACCTTCTCCTAGGCTTCCCCATGCCATGAAATGATTATTATGACTGTTATCAGGAGTATTGTAAGTCCTATAACTTCCTGGAATTTTTAAATGATCTAGTCCTACAACTGCTAAATTTGCAGCAAGATGATAATGGCCGGCAGGTAACAAGAAGCCGAATAAAAATAACTTCCAATCTATTAATAATGTAACTATTGCAATAACATACCAAAATTTAAAATAATGTCGTTCAATGAACACCAGTGTAGGATCTTTCATTAAATCTTTTATACGAAATTCGACACCTTTTTTTGCAAACCACTTATATCCTCTAAATTCCCACGCACCTGTAATAGTATGCCAGAAGCTAGTAACTGGGCTATGTGTATCTTTCTCAGTATCTGCAAACAGGTGATGATGACGATGGTTCATTGCATAAACTATAGGACTTTTAGATGCCAACAGGATTGTCCAATAAGAAAGAAGCTTATGTTTAAACAATGTTGTCTGGAAACTTCTGTGAGTGAAGTATCTATGAAATGCAATATTGTTTCCAATTACTTTATTAAATTGTGCTATAAAATATGAAACCCAGAATAACGTCCAATCGTTTATTGATATGCAATACCACATACTAAGGGGAATACTCAACCAAGCTGCTGAAAGTAGTATTCTATGTTTCCATTCTGTTTTCATTTTTTTAGAAATTTAATAATTTGGTAAGATGGATCAACTTCAGACCATTTGTTTTTAAGATTTGCGTTGCCTGGATTTATGTGATGATTCTTGTGGAGGGTGCTTCCTCCGGATAAAAATGCTAACCACGTTATATTTATAGCGGTATATTCTCCATCTACTGCTTTATGTAGCAGTGAGTTGATTAACATCTCTGAATGAAATGTTAAGATCATAGCAGCCAACAACGACATTCCAATAGGTGGACTGATAAGAAATACTAATACCAATGATGAAAGTACAAAGTGTTTACATAGTTTTTCTATCTTGATTAATTGAGTATCTTTCAAGTAATCTCTTATAACGAAAATAGGAACATCCATTGGCTTCAGTAACCATCCAAAATATGAAACATAAAATCCCTTACTGGGAGAGTGTGGGTCTAAAGAAGTATCACTGTGAGCATGATGATATCTGTGTATCCTGGACCAAGTGATAGGACCTCCCATCAATCCAAAACATCCTATTACTGCTAGTGCATACTTTATGGCGTTGTTCTTAGGTTCCCACGACTTATGTGAAAACAGTTTATGAAATCCTGCCTGTATGCCTGCCCAATATATTAGTATATAGAATATTAAAAAATAAAAAATATTAATACCGATAAAAGGCAATAGTATCAAAAATAAAATCTGTAATGGAAGATTGAATTTAAGATAATATGATCTAGATACATCTGCTAAAGAGTTCATTTTAAAAACTTGTCAATTATTACAGCACTCATATCCCATTCCCAAGCCTTCTTAGTAAATGCAAAATTATATTCACTTGGTTTAGCATGATGATTATTATGCAACCCTTCTCCTAATGTTAACCAGTTCCAGAAATGACTATTAACAGTTTCATCATTGGTATTAAAATTTCTGTATCCTTGACTTGGTAGGTGTAGGGGTAGACTTAATACAGCAGAGCTCCACCAACTAAATCCAGCAGGTATCATATAACAAAACAGAACAAGGTTAATATCAATTGCGGCAAGTATCAATATATATGATAATATCACCAACAAATAATATTTGTGTAACTTAATTAGAAAAGGATTCTTAAGAAGATCTTTGATCATGCCTAACGGTACTACCTTTGTAGGATTATCTTTATACCAGTGCCAGAAACTTCTCCAATATCCTATTTCGTGAGGACTGTGTAAATCTTTTCCTCTATCGCTATTAAGATGGTGATATCTATGTACTGAGACATATTGTAGGGTTGTTCCGGTGGTACTTAATACAGCCAACACCGCTACAATCTTTTCTTTCCATGCTGGCATTTTAAAACTTCTATGTGTGAAATATCTATGTTGTCCAATGCTTGCTCCTACTTTGCTAATCAACAATACTGCAAATACTAAAGATAGATAGTATTCTATACTTGCGAGATATGTGAGGTATATTAAACCAGGTAATACAGCCCATGTGTTAATCTGCTGTAATGTTCTCAGTATTACTATGTTATTCATGATTTTTTCATAAAAAGTTTTTCGATGATTATTGCAGGAAAGTCAAATTGACCTTTCTCTGTTACATATGAGTAAGATCCTGCATTAGCATGATGCTGATTATGATATCCTTCATTCCATGTAAACCACTTTAAGAATGTATTGTTGCTGCTTTTATCATCAGTATTAAACGGTCGTGTACCATATTCTGGCCTATGTCCTAATACATTTACTAAACCTGCGGCTATAAAATTATGTATAACCATATAACTTAGTAACCAGCCAGTTAGTGTAGGTCCTAGGATAACTAATGATAATACAAGCAAGAGTGTGTTTACTTTAAAATAATGTTTATGCATCCATTTATGCACAGGGTCCCTAATTAGATCTGACACAAATTTATTCTCAATAGCATACTTTTCATTTCGAACATAGAACGTAACTTTCCACCAAGGTCGTGTTATATGAGGATCTTTATCTGTATCTGCATATGCATGGTGTTGTCGATGCACTCCTGTGTATGTTATACTAGTTCCGTACAGTAAGGGTGTAGCAAACGCATGTAGTATATATTCTTTCCACCTTGATGTTTTAAAACTCTTATGACACCACAGTCGATGTAATGCTACTTCGTTGCCTACTGCGTTAAAGATTTTTGCAATGATCATACCTAGCAATAGCATAGGAAAACTAAAATTAGTGATAAGAGTAAACAATAAAATAGTAAAATGAATGCCAAGCAATAACATTAGTTTATGGTGAAAGGTTAAATTTTTCATCTTTTTTCCAAATAAATTTTACAATTTTCTTTTGTTCTTTTTTCATAAACAATAGATAGATTATCCATGCACCAACATCTAAGTTAGTTTTCTTTGTCATAAATGACCACGAATTAGGATTTGCATGATGATGATTATGCAACCCCTCATTAAGGCTGAATAGTTGTACTATCCAATTATTTGCACTCTGGTCATCAGTTGCAAATGGACGTGATCCGTATTCAGGCCGATGTCCTAATACATTTAGTACACCGGCAGCAATAAAACTATGAATGACTATGTAACTTAATATCCATCCAGTCCATACCGGACCTAGTGCCAGCAAGAAGGTTATTAATAAGATGCTGTTAATTTTCCAATAATTTTTATGTATCCATCTATGTACAGGATCTCTAACTAAGTCTTTAACAAACTTAGATTCAATTTCGTAATCCTCATTTCTGACATAGAATACTACTTTCCACCAAGGTCGTGTTATATGAGGATCGCGATCAGTATCACTGTATGCATGATGTTGCCTGTGAACTCCGGCATAGGTTATACTAGTGCCGTATAACAAAGGTGTTGAAAATATGTGCAATACATATTCTTTCCATCTGTCTGTTTGATACGACCTATGAGCCCATAATCGATGTAAGCCAGCTTCATTGCCTATCAAATGCCAAATCTTATGTACTAAAAACATTGTTAAAAAAATAGTCCAATCCCAATGAAATACTAATACCCATGCATAGAGTAACAGGTGTATGCTTAGTAGTAGCATTAATTTGTTATGAAAAGTTAATTTTTGTGTGAACATTTAAAATATACTTTATGTTTTATCTACTCTGATTCCCCCACTAACTCCCCCAAACCCAAAACTTAATTTTGCAAAATTTAATGTTTCTTTATAAATTGGATTCTTTAAGACAATGGTATGCTTACAATCAACTGTGTTGTCAGTGCCAGAAGTATACGGGATCCAACCTTGATTTAATCCTGCTAACGAATACGCCAGTTCAATTCCGGCGGAACTAGACATAGTATGTCCCACGGACCCCTTTAATCCATAAATGTATGTTTCATAGGGCAGGGAATCTAGAGCTAATATCTCTGCTTCATCGCCTACTTTAGTTGCAGTAATGTGACAGTTAATCGAATCAAGTTTAATGTTATTATTGTCTGTAATTTCGTTTAGCAAGAACTTCCCTGCAGAACCGTCTGGGCTAGGTGCAGTTAAATTATAATAGTCGTTATATAGACTAATTTTTCCAATAGTCCCAAGATTTTTTCTAACATTATTTTCTTTAGTTAAAATGTAACAAGCGACTCCTTCACCTAATGCCATTCCGGATCTGTTAACATCGAACGGCTTTACTGATTCCTTAGTACATACTCCCATGCTATTAAAAATATAAGTAGTGTAAGGATGTGTTGCACAGTCAACACCAAACACTAATACTGCTTCGCATTGATTTGAATTTAAAAACTTTTCAGCAATATCAAACGCTGTTATAAACGCACTACACGCTTGATTAATCATAAAGCTAGGACCTGTAAGACCAAGATGCCTACTTACAGTTGTACATATAGAACTTTGTGTTACTGTTGCTCCCCAACGAGGGCTAATCATTCTTTTTTCTGCAAATAGTGCTTTCCAAACCATGCCGCCTGTTTCTTGAGACCCTTGTAAGGTTACTCCTATTACAGGTGTATTTTTTGGTAGGTCCATCCCCTCCACACATCTTCCTGCAGCTAGTACAGCTAACTTAATTGCACGGGGCATATTAGATTCTAGATAATTTAATTTTTCTAATTCTAAATCTAAGTCATCATCCGTTAATGGAATATCAAATTTTGGAAGTCCTGTTAAAGGTGCATTTTCGTGCCTTGTAAAATTAGCAGAATTACCTTTTAGATAATTTTCAATGCAATTACTATAACTAGTTCCATTAGCATCTAAGAGTTCAACATTGTTAATTACAGTTTTCATTTTTTAACCATTCTAATAAACCATGAAGGTGGATCAATTTCCCACCACTTCTCACCTTGTTTCCACTGATAAGGACGAGTGTGATGATTATTATGCCATCCTTCTCCTAAACTCATAATATTTGCAATCCAGCTATTCTTAGCTGTGTCATTAACCTGATGATTTATATAACCGTGTATATGTCCAAATACTGTAACTGCCGCTACTCCATTCAAACAACCAGTAGCCGGCATGGCGTATGCAAAAATTACTAACCAGGGATTGATTAACAATAACAGTATAACATAAACAAAGATAACTTTAAAGTAATGTTTGTGCAAAAATACAATCAATGGATCTTTTATCACATCGCGAATCAACTTCTTGCTAATATCAGCTCTTTTCCAGTCGTATGTATATGCTTTCCACCAACCTATATGACGAGGAGAATGCGGATCCTTTTCAGTATCGGCATGTTGATGATGGTACCTATGTAATGCTACCCAACTAATGATGGATCCTAATGTAGCAAGTGTACCAATTACTGCTAATAATACTTCTACAGATCTGTAAGTCTTATATGTTCGATGGCTAAAATATCTATGATAGCCGGCGTTTGCCCCGATAACTCCAAAAATTAAAAACGATATGATAAATGTGGAAAAGTAACCTATACTAAAATCAACAATAAGGTAACAAATGCCTATGATAGACAACAGGATGTTAACTAACTGTAGAGATTTAATTTGTGTATTGAAGTTTTGGTTTGAGAAAAAAGAAAACATATGTGTCATACTCTTCAGTGTAGCACATATTTATTAGCAATTTTCTGGTTAAGAAATTAAGTAGGGTGTAATAATTCTCTAACTAGTTCTTCGTAGATACTCCAACCTGGGGGTTGCAAAGAAAACTCAACAAAGGTATCTGTCGATTCTGTAAAGGGAGAAGAGTTGATTTCACCTAAAACCCAACCATTGTCAGTTTCTAAAAAATCAATGCCTGCATGTTTTAAATTATATAGTTTACATATCTTTTTAGATATTTTAATTAGACTAGAGTCTACAGTTTTACTAATATCGTATGCCTTAGTTTGAGTGATAGTGTTCTCGTAGTTAAATTTCCAGTGAACTTCACTTCGTCTAAGGAAGGCTCTAATCATTTCGCCATTTAGCATCTGTATACGTACACAATCAGAAAATTTATTATTTTTTGATACAAACTCTTGTACAAAGAAATCTTCGTAAGAATCTCCTAATGGAGACCTAGAGTTTATTAGAGAGATCATAGAATACAAATCGCAAAATTCTAATAGATTTTTGATTAGATAGTGACCTTGTCCTAATCCGCTATTGGGAACTTTTACTACACAAGGATATCCTATTTCTTGTTCAACTAATTTGGCAATATTTCCCGTCATGTTGTTTGTAGGACCTGCTAATGTGTTTAGATCCATATTTTTAGGAACTGGTATTCCTATATTGCCACAGTCAATCGCAGATAAAAATTTGTCATCTGCTCTTGCTGAATCTCTAACATGGTTGATAACATGTACACCCTTTGACTCTAATATAGTTAAAAATCTAAAATGCGACATGTTTACAGGACCCATCATGTTAAAAACTGCAATGGGAATCTTTTTGTTAAATTGCACACCGGGCGTTACTGGTGTAACTTCTACTCCAAATTTCTGTCCGGCTTTTTTCCAGTCTTCCATTTCGCTAAGTCTATAGGGAAATACAGTTTGAGGTACATTAAAAGAAAGATAAATCATGAAATTTTAATATTATGGAGTATCGATAGGTACTTCGACACCTTCTGTTGCCAAATATATATCCGCCGGATGTACAATAATTCCAACAGAATTACAGTATTCTTGTCTTGTTACAAGCCAAGAACTCACAATAGGATCAGCTGACCAATTTGCAAAGTCAACAGGATCAACACCGTGATATAGACTGTTGTGGTATAGGGTCAAGCCGTCTTCACTTTCTGCCCATTCCTCTGATAATTTTCCTTGGCTTATGTAAGTAAGGTTATAGTATTCTTTTACATATTCTGGTATAACAGTAGTCCACCAGGGAATATTTACATTAGGTCTATCATATTTCCTAATAACCCTAAGATGAGGTGTTGACAATGTTTTAAATTGCATGGTCATAATTTCTCCCCTGAAAATGTAACGTATTTATTGCAACAGCTACGCAATATTCGCGTTCGTGACTAATGCTGACGTATAGGTTAGGGTGTTCGAATACATAAGGCGCACCGTTTGTATGATTTAAGATAGAAAACTTTTTTGAACTATTTGTTAATTTAAATATAGCTTCTTTTGCAGCCCACCTACTGGCAATATATTGTAGATGATTCTTGCTCTTCTTTAATTCTGCTTTTTCAGATTCCGTCAATATCTTTTTTGACCAGAGGTTTATATTTTTTTTAAACCTGTTAATTTTAACTATATCGATACCAATCATTTTAATTATAAACCATTTTTGATTTTGAAAATTGTATTACCACAATTGTTTTTTCATTTAGTCCATCCATACCAGCTAACAACTTTTTAAAACCTAAATATTTAGATTTAGTATGGGGTTCTAAAATTTCAACCTCAGATGTCATATACTGGGGAAATTCTTCTAGCATTGCATCCTTTACTCTTTTCCATGTATACGAAAATCTGGTTACAAGAAATCCTGTGTAAATATTTTTACTTTCTGCAATCTCTATACATTTTTGCATAACAGTATTAAAATTTAAAGGTTGCTGTGTTCTCTTAGAAAATAACTGATCAGAATCTTCATATAGGAATAAAGGACTCCACGCTGGTATTGCTTCCCAAAATAGCATTACGCAAAATGCTAACAACTTTTTCTCTGCGTTTCGAACTCCTACAATGTGCATATTATAGTTTTCTAAAAATATTTTTTCAATAAGATCAAGTGCTCTGCGCTGTAACCCAGTTGCTACTGTATCAACTCCGTAAATATACTGATGCTTTTTAACCAAACGAATGAGATCCGGTAAGTCTTCTTCAGTACATAGATAAGCTTCTCGTTGCATATAAAATATTTATGTGCTACAATAATGCTTTATAAATATTTTATGTTTGATAAACCTCCAAAGATTTTTGCACATGTTAGTGCATTGCATGACAAAAATTTTGTAGTACCTGAATATATTTTAAATAAACAGGACGACACTGTAAATTTGTTTCATAGATTTTGTCCGCACAGAATGTATCCGTTAGCAGAGCCCGGCTTCCACGTTGAAGAGATTACCTGCAAGTTTCATGGCTTACAATGGGATAAAAACGGTATCCCAATTAACAATTCAAAAAAATTAAATTGTGGAACTGCAACTGTTGGTCGATCAGGATTGGTATTTAAAGATTTTATAGAACCAGATCATCGATGGGTTGATGATCTAGAAAAAGAAACAACACTGGTATATAGTCATTCTCTTCAAGGTAAGAGCGAAGGAAGCTGGCTATGGCTTATGGATGCCGAGGCTGATTACTTACATGTACAAAAGAATGGAATTCATCCACGGCTTTCAGAACAGATTGATTTAGATAATACTGTTATGGATCAGGGTGACGGATGGATATTCCAAGAACACACCCCCGGCTGGTGGTCAATTTATATCTATCCTTATACCTTTGTTGAGCATAAGAACGGATGCTTGTCGGTAAACACTATTATCCCTGCAGACAAAAACACAGAATGGAAATTTGAATGGATCACACAATTTTATTATGCTCCTAATGTTTCACATAGCGATCGTACTGAATTTGAAACATTAGAAACTGTGTTTAAGGAAGATGTTGCTGCAATTGAAAAGATAAAAACAAAATTCTTTCCTGTTATCGAATCACAATCAAAATACGAGCAGCATTGTATACATTGGGGAAAGTGGGTCCAAGAACACTTAATTAAGGATTAACTTTCTTAATTCTTCTTCAGTGTATTCGTAGTGAGTATTAGATGCTTGATCCATATATGTTGTCTGAAAGTGAATCATAAAATCTGGACGAGTTACTATAGGATCTCCGTCTGCACCTTCGTATCCTACTAATTTTATTTTATCTTGTACATCGGGCCAAATACTCCTATGGATAGCAGACCTGCTACTCCATGAACTAATCTTTCCCGGGATTTCGTCGTTGAGTAATTTTTTAACTAACGGTACTTCATTGTACGACAATAATAATTCGGGTGTATATTCATACCAATCTCCTATTGCTATTCTACCAATTGATTTAGCATAAGTAGAACACGAGTATCCGTCTTCGTTTAAAATTAATCTCCATGTAGATTTCTTACTAAAATCTTTATTTGCATCCCTGCGCCAGTACGGTTCACCGTCGCAAAAAACTGGAATATTATCAAGGTAATCGAACCATGCGAGTCTTGCTATTCTTCCTGCTCTTGGAATTAGGGTCTTTTGAAATAAATCAAAGGCATCGTTTTCAAAAAATTTTTGTAAATTAAAATCTATTATTTTATAATTAATGTTTAGATCTTTACAGAGGGCAACGGCACAATTCACATCTCGAATATTATAATTATTCTCTAATCTAAAAATAAATGTATTGTGTTTAATTCCTACAGCATGAAATGTTCGCACAACCATTTCGCTGTCAACTCCACCTGATAACATTACATCAAATGGTTCATTATACGAATCTCGCATAATCCGGGCATTATTAAATAATGCATCTCTATAAGAAGGAAGATTTTTATCTATTTGTTTATTAAAATGAATTTTAAAAATAGAATTTGAATCAGACTTTTTGCCATATTCTACAGCATCAAAACTGTAGCTCATCCATTGATTGTGTCGTTCCATTAGTTGGTTCTAATTATTCATTAAATTTTAATTAGTTTAATTACAAGTGCTGAAATATCAATTTCCCACCACTTATCTCCAAAGTTAAATCTCTTAGGATATCGATGGTGATTATTATGCCATGCTTCGCCCCAACTAGGAATAGCCCATAACCAGTTATTAGTACTTTGATCATTTAGTGAATGCGACCTATATCCGCCCAGCCAATTTGGTTTGTGACCTACATAGTTAACGACATTGCTCATAATAGCAGTTATTGCAGCCGGCATCCAATGGAAAAATACCATCAACCAAAATCCCCCAATTAAAAATAGTACAAGGCTATAAGTTGCAATAATAAGAAAATAATATCTGTGTAAGAATTGTTGATATCTGTCAGTTACTAATGCTCTCATTCTCCATTTTGTATCCTTGTCAACTTCGCTTATATAATCCATCATAAAGATTTTTACACCTTTATATAACGGACTATGCGGGTCGTTGGGCTTATCACTCTTTAAGTGATGGTTGATATGAATAGCTACCCATGCAAGTGGACTACCAGTTCCTGCAAAACATCCTAATAACGAAAATAATTTAGTTAGCCAAGGAAATGTTTTATAACTGTTATGCGTCATTTGCCTATGATATGTTACTACAATTCCGAGACATCCATAGATAAAATAGCCTAACAAAATTAACGATAGTTCAGTTGTACCGATACCGTAGATATATGTACCTAATATTGATCCTACTAATGTTGTAATTAAAAATATCTGTGCGCCAGCAGTGCTGCTTGAAAAATAATTCTTCATGAAATTATTTAGTATGCGGATCATACCCTTTAAGTTTTCTAGCTTTTATAACAATGTTATCTGGTTTTAATTCTTGTCCCATTAATCTCCAATACAATTCATATTGAGGTTTTGTATTCGCCGGAACAACGTCTAAAGTTATTAAATCGTACCTTCCATTAAAACCCCAAGGGTTCTTTTTCCACTGGCGTTCATATACACGCTCTAAACGTTCTGCAATGCAGTAAAAATACTGAAAGTAGCCTTTTTCTTCAGCCATTTCAAATGCATATTTAAACAATAACCCAAATTCGGGTCTACTAAAACTAAAGCGCTCTTTAAACACAGTAGTAAATAATCCTGTTATTGCCCAAAATTTTCCGCGCATTTTACTTTCATAAAAACCAATGCTGACCCAGCTAACTAAGTTGTTATTTTCAAAATATCCAATACTTATTAAGTTATCCGAATCTTTCATTAGTTGACGACACTTCTCGGTAGATACTGGCCGAGTACCGCCCACTTTTTTATTCGATAATGCAATTCTAACGCATTCATCGGTGTACTCGGGCCCAAGTATTTGAACACCAGTAGTTATCATTTTTTAATTAAGTTGATAATAGCTGCTGCTGGATCTATTTCAAAAGATTTAATCTTGTGGCTTATTAATGCAGGATTCTTATGATGATTATTGTGCCACGCATCGCCCATTATGAAAGGAAACAAAAATACATTATTAGTGCTGTTATCATTAGTTTCAAAATTTCTATAACCAAATGTATGACCGAAATAGTTAAACGAATTTTGAGAAACCTGTACTAACACCACAGGCAATGCCCACAAAAAATACAGTAGTTGAATATCAACAATTGCCAAAAGCAAAATATAAAAAAATACATATAGTAGATAATGTTTGTTAAGGTTAAGTTGCTCTTCTGTCATCAAATCCTTGACAAGAAATTTATTAATCTTATCACTATGATTAGTGAGATGTTTCAAGCCAAATAATTTAAATCCTAAATTTTTTGGGCTGTGCGGATCTTTATCTGTGTCGCTAAATCCGTGATGTAGTCTATGAATGTATACCCAACCGATCGGGCTACCTCTGCACATGATTACGCTGACAAACGTAAACAACTTTTTTATTATACCGTATCTAAATTCAAAACTCTTATGTGAATAATATCTGTGCAGGGTAATGCTTATGCCTACTATATTAAAAATATAGAACACTAACACTGTAGATGTTATAGATAAGGCAGTAAAGTCTACACCGAAGAACCCAATAATTGTAATTATTATTGCAAGTAATTGTAATTTTGATACAGCAGAGGAACTGGCAGAGAACATAGAGATATTTATATTACGTCATTTTCGTTTAATAAGAATATAGGATTAGGATAGAATCCTAATGTTAGTGCTATTCTAGGAACAACTTTTTCATCTATATGTACCGTATGAGCTTCGCTTACTCTTAGTACTGTGGCCTGTGTTAACTCAATACGATCAGCTAATTCGTAGTCATCGTTAGACACTCGATAGCTAATAATTCCTGTATCTGGGTTTTTCCATTTAGTAGTTATTACATTTTTGTAAAATTCAGTATAAGTATTATTGCAGTTTAATAATGGTATGTTTATTCTTGCTAATGGGTAACTAGTATCTTTATGTATTGCAGTATGTGTTGCTTTATACATTACATATACTGCCGCCCGTATACACTGTAAATCTAATTCTTTAAAAGATTTTTTAATTTCTGGAACCTGCTCTAAAAAATCTGCAAGTCTTAATTCATAAAAACTTGCAGCAGGCCGTTGTCTATAAAATATTTCAGGAATTTGTTTGACATAATTTAAACTATGATTTACAATTTCATCATAGTATGATATGTTAATTTTCTTATAGTATAACATCAGATAGTATACAAAAATATTTAGATTACGTGATTTACGTTTAATAAGAATATAGGTAGTAATATTCTTTAACCAACTGTTTTATCTACTTATTATATAAGGTGAAAGTTTCTCTAATATATTAGTTTTCACAGTTGATCGTATACTTACACACCAGCGTCCTTTATCAGGACTGTAATTATGAACTGAATGTGGTATGTCTGTTCTTACAAGACATAATCCTTTAATTTCGATTTCTTCTATAACCTCAACTTGATCTGAACTATAGAAAAAATACGGAGTATTAGCAGTAGTCATTGACATCTTAGGTATACTTCCTTTTTTAATCGAGTACCATTTCATAACAGAATTGGAACTTCCCCAGGCATAATTAATAGCCCAGCCGCCTGCAAGATTGTCTACATGGATATGTGTTGAGTTAGCAGGATGCCCATAAAATAAATTAACAAATAACGGAATATCTAGGGGTGATAAGAAATCGATCATTTCAGGTGATAGTATATCTCCCTTATTAGGAAATTTATGAGTTAACCAACCTTCTCCCGAAGTGTAATTGTTTTGTTTAAAATTTTCAGCAATTACCGGTTTGTTAAAATTAATTGGATAGTAGTTGTTCATTAGTTAAATATTTATATGACATACCAAGTAGTATCTTTCTACTCATTAACTCCAAACGAAAAACAAAATTTTTATATGTTTTGTAAGGAGCAATCAACTGAAGTATCGAAACCTGCTGCAATAAACATGTGGCACGATGATTGGATAATGCACAACTATACCTTACCGTATGTGCTAGAAATAGGTTTACGGTTTCAAAAACCACTGGGAGATTTTAACATAATAATGTTAGATTCTAATTTTGTAGCCTGTGGTGGTATATATCAAAGTGAATTTTGCAGTGATATTGCTATTGCAGGATGCAGGACCTGGGTGTCAAAAGAATTTAGAAACAACAATCTAATAAGAGATTGGTTGCTTCCTGCTCAGAAACAATGGAGCATAGATAACAATTATAAAATGGTATGTCTGTCTTTCAATGAGTATAATAGAAATATTATTAATACATTTAAAAGGACAAGATTGGGAGAGAACAGATTGCCCAGGCAGCAGTATCACTTATTTTATAATAATTTTAATGAGGTTGATTTCCCTGTGACAATACAGTACACTAAGCAATGGATTATCTATGAAAAATTAGATTCCACTTTTAATTTCGATTGGACTACTATCAAATGATTCCCGTATCAGTACCATTAATTTTTCCTAAGGTTGAACCCAATGACTGGGAAACCTGGAATAAAGTGTGGGAAAAAAATAAACAATATGTTACAAAATCATCACAGACAAAAAATATAGGACAAGTTCATTGGTTGGGGTTTGACATTTATGTTAAACCAGGTGTAGATGCAACTGATATTCTGCCATACTTATGCAAGAATGTGAACTGTCCTGAACTATTTCCGTCGCTGTTTGATAACTTAGATAAACTACCCATTGAAGTGCATGTAGTTCGGGTGTTGCAAAGTTTTAGTAAGGTCTATGCTCATCGAGATTTTGCATCAAGGACGGGATATAATTCAATAAGAAGTTTATTAATTGACAACAATCCAACACAAACTTGGTGGTATGAGGATGACAATGCCAATAAGCATTATCTAAAATTACCGGAAGATACTAACACATGGTGGTATGATGATTCAACAGTAAAACACGGGACTGATTTTAATCCTCAATACAAAAAACAACTAATTATGTACCAGGGATTAGTTAAAGACTCTTTAAAATCTGCATTAACAGATAGTATACAAAAATATTCAGATTATGTCATTTACATTTAATAGTGATATTTTAAGACAACTGCCTCATCTACCTATTATATAATGTGAAAGTTTTTCTAATATATTAGTTTTTACATGCGATCAGCGCCTTCGTGCCATCCTTCGTAATGATACTTATCTAATTAAAATTTTTCAATTTAGTATTCGCTACCATCTCGACTGTTGTATTTTTTATCTGGATCAAAATGACCCCAGGTTTCGTATCCGGGTTCTCCCGGCACAACTCGTTTTCCTACAAACCAATTACCGATATGATTGATTATTTTACGACCACGATAGTTTCTAACATTGGCAGAAAGACGTCCATAATGGTCCAGCAGCACCTTGCCAATCATACCTTCGTTTAGATTGAAATTGTAGTAGTCATGATAGGGTATGTGTGTTATGTCCAGTGCATATAAACTGGCCATTGGACTAAAGATTGTACTTTCTTTTCTGTATCTAAAATTTTTATAGATTAGATCGTCAGCAGCCGGTGCTGGATCAGTTTCGTGCTGATACCATGCCTGCCTGGCCAATTGCACCTGACTGATTGTAGGATCTTTTTGTAATAGCTCTATCAGATCAGTAACCAGTACAGGTTCTAGGATTTCTACATCGTCCTCTTGGTGGAACACATAATCATAGTTTCTATCTTTGATTAGATTCCAAAATTCTGTCCAGGTAGCACTGAGGCCTAAATTTTCCCTATGAAAATGAACTTCTTTATATCCATGCAAATTGACCAACCCGTTTAGCAGGTTATCGTTGCGTGTTTTAGGAAAGTCGTCAAAGAAAATTTTATCTACTTCACAGCCATAAAAGTTCAAATTGCTCTGTGCTCTCAGTGTAGGTATCAAATATTCTAGTCGATTGGTTGAAAATATAACTTGACAAATTCTATAGGTCATTGGTGCTGCCCAGTATTAAAGAAAAATGTTTGAAACAGTCGACCATTATCTTTATTGTCACCGAAGTAGTCTAAACTGGCATGGAACAGATCTCCACGATACAATATAAGCCTGTTATATTTGTTGCCTATACGATCAAATAAGTCCCATTTGGTATAATCATAACCTTCATGGTCTTTGGTCTGTCTACTGTGCTCTCCGGTGGCCTTGTGCCTGTAAAGGCCAGTCCCTCCTGTGTAGGGAGCATCAGGTGTTAGATAGCAAACTCCTGCCCAGGTATTGTAATGATCACTGTGAATCCAGGTTCGATCATTAGCCGTAGCAATTTGAAATGCTCCGGTATAGCCAGTGTTTTCAAACCATTCAGTAACAGGCCCAACAGTCTGCATCCAATAGCTGATACAGTTTTTAACGTCATCTGGTAGATAAGGTTTGGTTCTTAATCCGGGAAAGTTGCCACTGACTGAAAACTCTTGTGCAAGAGCATAAGTTCGAACTGCATCGGGGTCTGTGTAAAAATCATCGATGATCATCAACTGCAGATTCATCAGTACCTCAAGAAATTTCCATTTGATCCGTCCCATCCATAGACTATCCACGGCATTTCTACAATATCCGACTCAAACTGACGAGTAAAATAGTACAGCAGGGTTTCTACGTCATAGCTTATACTTGAGGGGTTTGAACAAAATTCTGATATGACTCGGTAGATGTCGATCATTTGATCATGATAGGCTTGACTCCACCCATAGAGCACACTGCAATATTGATACAGTTTATTATCACCTTGTAGCTGTCGACGATCAACCATGGCATAAGGCCAGTTCTCGTTCCATTCAAATTTCAAAGGTGCTTTAAAAAACAGTCCTCCATGTTCCACATGATCAAAAAATTCAATGCTGAAATGGCTGTCTATCAAATATCTGCCACTGAATTTGAAAAAATAGTCATATGGTTCAAGGTCTTTGCGGAACTTGGTTAGGAATGAATAGATCAACAGTTGTTCACAATAGCTCTTGTTGGCGTGTGTAGTTACTGTTTCGAATATTTCTGGAATCAATTCTTTGATACTGACATAGACCAAATTTTTCTGATAGGACAATAGGCTGCGATATACCGCATAGTTTTCACTGATGTCTAACAGAAACAAAGTGGTTTCACTATCACCGGCCTGATCCCAACTGGCCAAGGTGGCCACCGTTTGTCTAAATCTTTCTTCACTGACAAAATGGCTGCGAACAGGGCTATAAGTCAATGGATGATTGTTGTTAACGTCAATGGCACTGGTAATGATGATGGCTTTTTTCATGGTCTGTAGAAGTCTGCTGCCTTTATTTTTGTAAAGTATTCATGAAACTGATCATGCACTACCTCTTCAGAATAGTTATCCATTGCCCATTGACGGCAGTCTTCGGATTTGATTGAACTGATATTTTCTAAGGCTCTCACAAAGTCACGCATTTCTCTACAGCGAAATCCAGTAACTCCATTGACCACCGTGTCGGCAAATCCGCCCCAATCTGTAGTAATAGCTGGAGTGCCGCTGAAATAGCCTTCAACTACCATGTTACCGAATGGTTCAACATAGTAGGTTGGTCCAATAACGGCCGTGGCATCACGCATAAGGCTACGTCTTTGATCTACGTTACAGGAACCTACGCAGGTGACATGAGAAGGTGTATTGGTATAACCTAAATCTTTGAGTTCACCCGGCCCGGCTATGATCAGACGATGTCCGCTTCGCTCTGTAGCCTGTATGGCCACATTGATGCCTTTGTTTTCGATCACTCGACCAAAGCACAAGACATAGTCTTTTTTGTCTTTGGAAAATTCAAATTCGCTGGGAGTAAATGCATTGGGGATAACAGTATCATACCAACTGGGGGTCATCAGCAGATCTTTGTGCCCGTAGTACATGTGCATTTGGGCGTAGCTGGTAAATGCTCTAAAGGGAGCAAATATGGCCTTGACATCATAGCCAATGCTAGGCTCTACAATCGATAGGTCAGAATTGGCATAGGCCGCTTCTCGATTTTCCCAACCATGGAAGCACATGATAAAATCTTTGGGACGTTTTCTTTGTGCAATTTCTTCTCCTGCCCGTTGATTATACAATCTAACATTGGTGTTATGATCATTGTAGATCTCAGGGAGGCAGACAACAGTTTCACAAGGAACACTGCTGCCTGCTATACCATAGTGAACGCAGTCCCATCCTAGCCGTTGCATGTTCTCTACAAATTTGATTATGGCAACAGCAAAGGCGTCTATTCGTAAATCAATATGTACCGGTTTACTAGGATTACTGAGTATGTGCAGAGTAGAAGTCATGTTAGACTGAACGCCACTCTACTCTACCATGTTGGTCAATTTTGGCAATACTGGTCATGCGTTGAATTTCAATGTAGGTCCTCTGTTCAGTCACAATAGATCCTCCTCTCTTAAGGAAATCCTTGACTGTAAGATCTGCAGTTTTATTCAATGGTTCAAATTTTTTAAATTTTACTTCTTGCATGACTCACTCCCCTCGATGAAGTTATCGTACCTTTCTTAGGTACTCGATGCCAAACTGACGTTGTTGTAGTTCTAATAGTGCAGAAACACTGGCACTGGTATGCACTTCGTTGTGTCGGTCTCTTCGAGCAATTTCTCTGGCTCGTGCTGCGGTAGCAATGATCATTTCAAATTTGTTGCCGCCTGCATTGCGAACACATAGTTCTGTATCAAGACTGGGACCACGACTGAGTTTGGCTTTTTTCACTGTATTATCCTGTGCGTTGAATTAGATGATAACCAAATTGGGTTTGTACTGGATCGCTAACACTGCCGATGTTGAGAGCGTAAGTGGCCTCTTCAAATGACTTGACCATTCGTCCAGGTCCAAACTGGCCAAGACTTCCACCATTAGCCTTGCTGGGACATTGACTATGTTGCCTAGCCAATGCTGCAAAATCAGCACCTGCACGAACCTGCTCTAACAGACTTTGAGCCTGTTCTTGACTTGTTACCAAAATATGACTTGCTTCTACTAACATTATTTTCCTTAGTTAAATGGAGCGGGGTACGAGAATCGAACTCGTGACTTCAGCTTGGAAGGCTGAGGTAATACCATTTTACGAACCCCGCATTATAAAAGAACTTTGCCCTAGTAACTATGTTACCAAAGTAAAGCCGTGTTATCTGGTGCCCCTTGACAGAATCGAACTGCCAATTGATGATTACAAATCAACTGTTATACCATTTAACTAAAAGGGCAAACTTTTTAAAGTGCTTTTATTATATATGCTTTCCTGCTGCCTGTCAAGAAGTTTTTTGATATTGTGTAGCCGGTAGGTTTCGAACCTACAAAGGCTATGTCTATGACTTCGCCCCGTCCTGCCTATGCAGAGGTCTCCCATATTCCGCTCACGGCTACATTGTTTAATTATACACTCTTATAGATCAATAACAAGAATTATTTTAATAAACTTAGGGTTAGTTGGTGTTATTGATTTTTTTGTAACTTTTTTATACTATAAGAATCAATGAACGGTTGAATTTCCTTCATTAATGGAAATGTACTAGGTTTTTTCTGAGATAAGATTAAATTCCAATCTTCTACTTTTCTTTTATTTTTCATTTCATACCAAGACAAGCACCAAGAATCGGGCCTAAATTTAGGTACTATGGTATCCTGGATTTTGTCAGCGATTGCTTTTGCTTGAAAAATATTCATGGTATCATGTTCCCATAACATTTCTTGTTTACCTGCCCAACCACCTTCTTTCCAATTGAAATACGCCCAAGCATTAGCAAATCTGTTTGCGTCAGCTTCTCCTAAAGAGCGTAATCCATACTTTTGAAGATTTTTACTAAATTTACTACTGTTAGTATAGTCGTCTTTATTATCAATTTCGACCACAAGGGGAAATATAACAATTCCTTCATCCTGCCAATTTTCTGTTAACCAGCTTATAGTATCATCCCAATTTTTTTGAGTGTCAAATGGTAACCCTACTATAAGGCTGATTGTACCTCGATACGGTTGTTGCTTTGATTTAAAATAATCTTTAGTTTTTAAAATTAAATTTTTTACCTTTTCGGGATCAAGGCCCTTACCAATTATCTTCCCGCTTTGATGATTAAATGTTTCGATTCCGTAATATTGTCCTCCGAAATTCATCCTAGCTAATTCTTCTATCATGTTTGGTTGTGATAATAAATCTGCTCTAATAAATCCGCTGAAGAATGGTTTAAAATCTAAACGTTCTACAACATTTGCAAATTTGGTAATTTTTTCAATACGATCATTAAAAGTTTCGTCAGCAACATAGTATCTGTTGATACCAAAATTATCGTAATTGTATCTCATCTCATATTCAAAATTTTCTGCTGCCCTCGATGTGTCCTCTTTTAGACCCAAAACTGGAAAGTTACAAAATGCACAGCTGAATTTACACCCTCTTGAAAATTCTACAGTTAACCATTCCCAAGGTTCTAAAAAATCTCTCTTCTCCATTATGATAGAATAATCCCCTAAATTATATGCAGGATAAGATTCGAGGGATTTAATTACCTTTCTTTTTCCAAAATGCTTCGCTGAGAAGGTAATACCAGAGAGGTTGTTTGTTTCTAATTTTCTTACAATAGCCAACATGGCCTCTTCACCGTAACTATCCACCCAAATATCTATGTTCGTAGCAAAACTTTGCAAGACTTGTTGCCCGCCTGAAATTATTTTTATATGGGGATAATTCATTTTCAACCAAGTAGTAAATTGTGTCATTGAATCATTCCAAAAGCCAAAGAAAATGCTAAACCCAAAAAACACAGTGGTTGATTTGACACTTTTTTTTACAAATTCTTGAAGAAAAAGTAATTTCCAATGGGCAGCAAAATCTACTACTTCTACATCTATATCTTGTTTCCTTAAAAAGGTTGCTATTCTATGAGCACCGCTGCTTCTTTCCCAAGGATTTGCCCTTAATGCAAATATTAATCCGTGGGCCACTGAACCCCCCATAGCCCTACTCTTAAGGATTCTTGGTTTTCAACTGAATGGATTTGTGAGAAATTCAACCAGTGCCAGGCATTTTCCTCTAGGCAATGATCATCGACTTCTATTAGTTTCGAATAAGGTATTGCTCGGTTAGTTTCTATTTTTAGATGTTTATGTTCATCTTTTATCTGGTACCATTTTGTACGAACATTTGACCCTCCTGATTTAAGCAGGCACTGGACTCCTGAACCTCGATGATTTGGATCATCAACATGAGGTGCCACAAAAGTACTTCCTGTTACTATTTGTATAGTATAGTAATTATAAGTTTCCAGTCCGGGAAATTTTTTATATAACTTTACAAGTTCCGAACTTAACTCGGGAGGACTAAGGTAAAAACCTACACCTCCAGTTTTTTCTATAAACAATTCTTCTGGGTCAAGGTATGAAATACTATTTTTATCTTGACTGCCGTAACTACCATGCCAGAGACTAGGTTGATCGCCATTTGCAACAGATTGTTCTGCAATTTTAATTAATTCATTTTTTAAGTCTTCTGGTACAGGCGGTATGTCATTTCGTTTTTCATAATAGATCATAAATTTTATCTCGATATTATTGGTTATTTATCTTCTAAAAAACGTCTTATTTGAACATATTTTTCGAAATCTTGCCCGCTCGGTTATATACAACCCATTAAATGTAATCTAGGTATGTTTGAAAAATTACAAAAACTATGCATTTTAGTAGTGTCTACGGTATATACAAGACCTAAAGGAAGATGTACAATTTTTGGAATATCTGGAAATATAAACAAACAACTTGGATTAGTGATTAACGGGATATGCACACGTTTAGATTTGTCCATGTGTATACTGTAACAAGAAAATGAATTTATCCACATTAATCTAGTTCTATATAGCTTAAATTGATTAATTATATCTTCAAATACGGTATTTTGAAATAATGGATTGATTTCACAGTATTCCTTTTCATATCTAAATTTTTTTAATGATCCAACTGCACTAGAAGAGGGATCTTCTCCTAAGGCATATTGCAGCCCACACTGCATTCCTTTTACACTTTTTTCTGGCCAATCAATTTTTGATTCTAAATTATTATATTCATTTAGAATTTTTAAATGATTGATATTAGAAATTATTGAAACTGTCATTTAATATTATCGAACTTATCTTAGGATTGTTTAACTTTTTGAAAGATTGCCCATCCAAAATTATGATTTATTTCTATTAATTTATAATTATAATGAGGCACAATCAAGTCACAAACCATTTTAACTTGTTCTGTTTTTTGTTGAATAGGACTACTATTTGCATACATAGGAATACTCAATATGTCATTTCCAAAAGAAGATATACTTGTATTTACAGTCCAGTATAAATCATCAAAAATTATAACGCCGCCTTCATCTAACAAAATATCTATTAATATAAATGCAAGAGTAGTAGATTCGAATGTGTGTGCCCCATCTATATAACAAAAATCAAATCTTTGAGAGCCTAATTTAATTAATTTTGCTAGATCCCATGTATACCCCTCTTTAGTAATTACAGGATTTATATATTCCTTTAAAGAAAACTCATCAATTAAATTATAAATTCTAGGTATTAGTTTTTCTGACCATGCCACATCAAATGTAGTTAATTTTCCAAATCCTTGTTCTTCAAGGATAGCACCCAAATAGATTGAGCTTTTTCCATGAAAATGACCTAATTCACATAAATTTTTAAATTTATTTTTGTGAATGATATCTCTCATAAACAATGCTTGTTCATGAGTCATATAACGAAGATTTGAATATTTTTTAGTTATTTCACTTATTTTAAGCATACATTATTTAACTTTTAGAAGTACGGGTGAGATTCGAACTCACGGTTTTACGGATTTGCAATCCGACCCATTGGACCACTCTGGCACCGTACTAGAAACTTTGAAAAATCAATATTACTTTATATTCGCAAACTCTATCATACTTATTCTAGGATTTTCTAACCAGTGCTCAATAGAGCTAATAACTTGTTTATATGGTATAGGTTTACGATCTATATAATTTTCTAAATAGCCCATTTTAAGCAATAGCATAGCCATTGACGTCTGGCTTCTATAATCTTTATGAGTTTTTTCTATTTGAAATTTTTCAACATAATATGGATTACCAGTTTGCCAATAATCTGCGCCCATAGAACTAGATGTTACAATCATAGTATCTTTAAATAATTTTTTAATAAAATCACACTGAGTTGTTCCAACATGTGCATTATTAAAAAATAAATCACAGGTTTTTGCTATGTCTATAATTTGTTCTAATTTTTCAGGAATACAAAATTCATTAGATCTTGATAAGCCGATTACCTCATGATTAGTTTTATCAAAATGAGTATAGATGGCTTTACCTAAGCCACTGGTATGACCTGTTATTGCAATTTTCATATGTTTTGAACCGAATTTATTTATTAATATAAATCTACATAAAAATTTTGATGGGGTCACCTAACCTTAAATCTAAATAAATATTGATATGCAACAATATTTTTGTCATTTTTCTAAATTAGATAACATAAAATGGACTGAATACTTTTTAAAAATATTCATACCAGAATATAAATTTTATGATGACCTTAAAAAGTCTGCATATAATTATGTATTCTACGAAAACAAATATCAATATCCCGGAGTAACATTACTTAGCAATGAATTACAGAAAAAATATAATTTTCCACCAATAGAATATTTTATGATATTCAAACATACTGAGAACCAACTAATCCACTCAGACGGTTTAGAAGTTCTAAGAAATGCTAGCTTTAATCTACCTCTGATGGGCTACGAAGGTACTAGCATGAATTTTTATAAAAAGAAAGATTTAAATATTGAATACAATATAAGAAATGCCAACTATTATAATATCGAAGATTTAATTTTTATAGATGAACTTGCAGGAGGAAACGAATGGGTTCTAGTAGATACTTCGGTTCCGCATAATATAGTATCTGTAAACACTGAAGCACCCAGGATAACCGTTTGTTTTAGATTTATGGGTAATCCGACATTTAACGATCTAGTTAAAAATGCAAAATTATAAATGTCATTTTAAATAATATCATGCTTGCCGAGCTAAAAAATACTCTTTGTATGAGTCGCAAGCAAATGCATTTTTAACACTTTGTTTGACTGTTTCTAAGTCAAATTGTTTACAACTAAAAACATCTAAATAAATGTGTCCTAAACTATCAACAAAATGTGCAACTATACTACTGGTGACAATAATTTGTATAACAGTAAATCCTGCTTTATCTATTAAATTTTCAGCTGTGTATTCAATGTGAGGTTCACCAATTGGTTGCATGTCAATATCGCGAACTAACTGTTTTATCCATTTATTAACATTATTATAATCAGACATTAGTGTTTGATCACAATTACTACAATCTAAAATTAAATGATAACCCCAATAACTCATATTCTGGTATGCTACCATTGCATTATACCCCATTTTTGGTAGTAGACTAGGGATTCGAACCCTACCGTTCCAGCCCATCTGACCAGTCTCCAGAGTTTATAAGTCTCCGCCGCGCACCAGCGCCGTCTACCATTTTTTCAACTTTGGCTCCGGTGGAGAGAATCGAACTCCCACAGGCAGATTTGGAGGCTGCCGTACTACCACTATACTACACCGGAATAAACCTGGCGATCCTGCGGGGAATCAAACCCCGATATCCGACTAGACAGGCCGGTATAATAATCACTATATGACAGGACCTAAACTTGGTGGAGGCTCTCCGATTCGAACAGAGAAGGCACTAAGACAACGAATTTACAGTCCGCCCCCGATACCATTACGGGACTAAGCCTCCATATTGAAACACGCTTTTTAGTTCTTTCGACCTCTCCGCGTCCGGTAAAGGTAATGTGCTTGAATATGGTGTCAGTGTTGCTGACTAAGGAATCCCGACGCCCAGTGCTAAGAGAACACCTATTCGTCACCCTACTCTTACCATATTGAAGCACACTAAACCTAATGTGTTTGAATATGGTGTCACTCTCCTGACCACTTTTAACGGATGGGGTAGAGCCTTGAGTGACGTGTCTTAGACAGGCTTTATTCCTGGTTACGTAACCATATTTGGTGCCCCCCAAGAGACTCGAACTCTCACACCTTTCGGTACCAGAACCTAAATCTGGCGTGTCTACCAATTTCACCAAAGGGGCAAATATATACTTATGGTGCCCGGGGCCGGAATCGAACCGGCATGCCGTTTTAGTGGCGGCAGATTTTAAGTCTGCTGTGTCTACCGATTTCACCACCCGGGCAATTAACAACAATAATTTTTAAAGAACAACTGCTAACTAAGTATCTATTATATGACAGCGATCTTGTGTTGTCAATAGCCTGTGGCTAATATAGCACATATTTAATCTACTGCAAGATCAGGTTCATCGCGTCCAGGTTTTTGTTTGACTTTGACTTTGACCTTGCTGGCAAGATCTGCTGCCACCATTAGCTTTTTCAATTCGCTTTTGTTAGGATGATTGGCCATGGCAATCATGGTTTTTAGTTCTTTGGGCATACGATATGCCGATGTTGGTTTGTTTGACATAATTCTTAAATGTTTTTGTTATTGGCGGAAGCGGAGGGATTCGAACCCTCGGACCGAGTTTCCTCGGTCCGCAGTTTAGCAAACTGCTGATTTAAGCCACTCATCCACACTTCCATGTTCTAATTATATATTCCTGTGTCTCTGTTGTCAATCATTATTTTGGTGCCTCGTGACAGAATCGAACTGCCGAAACCGCCGTGTAAAGACGGAGTTATACCATTTAACTAACGAGGCTTTTTATATAAAATATGATCACCGACTATCTTGGCCCATTTCTCACAATTCTGTTCAGTAATACGAAAGTCATAAACTTCAGGTGGAACAAACATACGGTTAGTATCCTCGTACCGTCCAGAATCAATAGTATCCATCCAAATGGTCCAATCTGCTTTAAAGTTCTCTCGCATTTCTGTCAGCGGAGCAATAAAGTCGCAGATAGCATAATCGCCAGTAGATTCTAATGCGAATCTGGCCATACGAATACTTTGTCTAATGCGTCCTTCTTGACTAAAATCCCAATCATTGTATTGCTGCCGAATATCATTGGCATTGAACCAATTTACTGTTGAACGATAATGTGTTGGCGGAATTTCCATGCTGATCATTCTTTCATACGGAATAGTGTTGATATTGCTGTTTTCTTCAAGATAAGTTTTTAATGCACGGGCCATAAATGTTTTTCCTGACCCAGGTAACCCCATGATTAAGATTTTTTGTGGCATATTTTTCCTTTTAATTTTGAAAAAATGATTTAGGATCCGCTTCGAGGCCATTAGACATAGATTTTATTTCTTCCCAATTTTTAATCCATTGTGGATATGTTCCCGGATTTTTTACAATAAGAGGATCTAAAATAGGTTTTGTTATTTTTAAATTTAATTTATTTAGAATTGCATCGTAGTTTAATTTATCATCAGAGTCTAACATGTCGTCGTAGTCTATGATTGTAATTTTTTCAAGAGATTCTTTCGTAAAATATTGATAAAAATTTTTAGCACTATCATAATAGTTCATAAATTTTAAAGGGTCTAGATAAAACGGAACAATTTCAAAATTTAATAAATCTCTCGGTGTTAGATGCCATTTTTTTATATAAGGTTGAATACACCAACTCAACGCAGAATTAACTACATTTCTAATACTTAATATAATTTTAGTGTTTTCGTTTTTTAATTTTATAATTTCTTTCGTATGAGAGTGATAAATGGTATATGGTTCAATTGATTTAACTTCTGACTCTGGCAAGGTTTTTAAAAATATGCGATTCTCCTGTAAATAAAAATACTTTAAAAGCGTTACAATATAATAGCTTCCGGTCCTTCCAGGACCTAATACTATATAAGAATTAATAGGAAGCATTATTTAATATTATCGTAATACAGATCTAGAACTTTATAAATTTCTTCAGTGACTGTCTGTTTGACATTTTGATGTTGATCGATTGACTCGCACAATTGAAAGAATGCATTGCTATGAAAGCAATAGTGTCCGGCCATGGAGACCTTAGCATCATCATCACCGTTGATGTGCCACTTACGCCATTTGTTACTGGCCAGCACAATGTTTGCATAATCAGTAGTGTCTATATCAAATTCTTTGGCTAGATTTAAAACTGTTTTAGTTTCAATAACTCCCAGCTGTGGTGCAATGTTTAAGGCATGTACTCCTATTCTGGCTCTTAATTGAATCTGTTCAGCGGTCAGATAATCAGCATTATGTTCTTTGAGCCTGATGCCGGCCTGATTGGCAATAGCCACCAATTGCTCGACCATATCAAATTTAACTTCACCTACCTGCCGATCTTCCATGACCAAGCTGCCAGTTTGTGCTACCACAAACTGCATGTTGGGAAACTGCTTGGCAAATTTGATTGAGTCACTGTACTTGGATATGCTAGTTTCTATACCTATGTTTTCTTCAGTGCCGAATTCGAAGGCGATATTAGGATTTAACTTTAGGCAAAAATCTATTAGCTTTTCTGCTACTTTATAGGTATTTTGACATCTTGAAGTATCGATATGTATGAGGTCAAATCCATTTTCAATGTCTGCTGCTATGGTTTTCTTTGTGGCTTCAACTGCAGAATTCAAATCTAGAGATTTTTCACTGTCTAAGAAATACGGTCCGCAATGATCTCTACAAATTTTAGTATACTGCGATTTAACTGGATTTATTCTTTGAGCAAACTGCTCAGTGGTCATTACATACCCACTATCTCTGTCTATCTGATTGCGACTGGCAATCAACATTAATGGTCTAGACTTGTCAGCAGAGTAAGACACTATGGCATCAATTATGGTGCCGCTCATAGGGCCAAACCCTAATCTGAAGTTATTCAAGTCCATTAATCACTCTCTCTAGGTATAGGCAAGCATCTAGCACAGCACCACTTCCGCCAGGATTAGGAGTGACATATTTGGCCACCTGTTTGGCTTCGATGCGAGCATTGGCCGGAGCGATTCCTACTTTGACTCTGGCCAGTATAGGAGCATCATTATAGCCATCAGCTATAAAGGCCGTAGTTTCAAAATCACAATTGCGTTCAAACCACCCCATTCTGTCTTCCTCACTGACCAATTGCAGTTGACTGGGATCATATTTCCAATCGGTTACAATTCTGGCATAGGTAATGTCCCATCCTGTGTAATCAGCCGTGATAAAGGTAATATCATTTAGATATTTTTTAATGATTTTAAATCCATCCTTATCGTGAGCACCAAATACTTTGAAAATTTTACCTGCACTGCTGTATAAAATATGTCCTGTATTGAGCACCCCATCGACATCTAGTACCAGTTTATTGATCATGATCTAGCACCTGCGATTAATTTATATTGCGACGGGGCTACTTCGAGTCCTGTATATAATTTGTATTGTTTCATAAATTGATATTGATAAAATTTTTGGCCACTGATATAGGTTATTTGATTAGCCTGTTGGGATAATTGTCCAGGTTTAATGGCCAAGTCTACGACTAATGCTGTTTGATTTGATAACCGTTCCAAGGGGCTTGAGCTGTCTACGGTTCCTATAGCTGTGCAATTTATTATGACATTGCAATTTTGATGACGTTCGTTCCAATTACCTAAACTCCTACTGATTGCAATAACTTTTTGATATTTATTAATGGCCAAATGTTTCAGAAACATTTTACCTATACAGCCATTACCTAACACCAGTATTTTGTCATCGTGGTTGATATGTTTGCAGACATCTTCTACTCCTGCTAGATCAGTATTATAACCGAAGAATTTGTCATCTGCAATCACAATGGTATTACAACTGTCATATTCTGATACTGAAGAATCCTGGTGATCGAGATATTTGATAACCTTTTGTTTAAAAGGCATACTGATGCTGATCCCTGAACAATTTCTAGACTGTTCTAATGTTTCTTGAAAGGTATCAACTGTTGCTGCTAATGGCACATATTCAGCAGCAATGCCATTGGCCTTAAAAAATTCAGTATAGAAATATTGTCCTTGTTGACCCGGAAACTGACTTATACTTACGTATTTTTTCATTGTTTGTAAGCAGATACTTTGGAAATTTTTCCTTCTTGATCAAAGGTGATCACATCTATGACCTTGATAGTAACACTGCTATTGACAATTACTGATATTTGTGCGAATACTGTGTTATCAGTTTCTGCCAATACTCCAACGTCGACGGTGATGGTTTCTACACTGTTGAATATTTTTTGATTGGCAACAACTACTTGACTAATTCCTTTTGCTGATATTTCCCAATCTGTTAATTCTACATCTTGAGAAAACATCTGTTCAAGCAGATCTATTCGCTTGTTGCTGAAATTTTCAAAGTACTGTTTGATCAATGCAACTTTGTTCATAACTCTAATTCCTCAAATAATTTAATACCTAAATACCATAGCAATTGATCAAATGGTGGAGTATGTAATGGAGACATGTTCCAGAATATGATAGGTATCAAAGTGCGTACTTTGGTATAAGACCATCCTTTGTTGATAATAAATTGCTTTAATTTATCAATGTAGATGCCACTGTTTTCTATACCGGGTACGCTCAAAGAAACATCGCCGTTGTCAACGGTGACAGTAAAATTATTATTTTTAATGTCACTGTAATTGATGATAAAACCGCCCATTAGTTTGGCTAGGTCGTAATAGATATCACCAATTTCAACTATATCTGCAAATTCATGTCGCCAGTCGATTACCTTAAATTTATTATCATTAGAAATAATCACATTGTCAAATTGCAGATCACCATGCATGTATCCCGGTAAGGTAGTGTTAGTCAACAGCGACCAATCAATGTTGTTGAGGTAATAGCTAAACTCACGAACAGCAACACCATCAACAGTTTTGGCAGAAGGAAGGTTGGGATATTTTTCTAAAAATTTATTAATACGACCCAATGTTTTGATTTTATAAAAATTATCAGTGGCCTGTGTAATATCTGTCTGCAATTGATGAACCCATACCTCTTGGTCTAACCATTGCAGCAGATCTTCAAATACAGCCGGATCATTATGTTCGTATAAGGTAGTGCCAGTGAAATAGTCATAGGCAATCCATTGACCGCTGCTGTCTACATGATTAGGGTATACGCTGGGATTGGTTTGAGATTTGATATATTTCTTTTGTGCAACGGTCGAGTCCTTCCACCATTTTACTACACGGTTATTGCAGATGTAGGTAATTTCATCTGGTTTGGTAAAGTTGTATTTTTGACTCTGTTGAACAGCATCAGTATAAATTTTTGCATTACCAAAATCTAACCAGGTGTCTAGTGTTTCAATTCTACTGCCTAAGGGAATTGTCCAAATAATTTCAGGACTGGGATGGTTATACAATTTGTCCTTAAATTGTTGCCAGTCGTGTATATACATTACTCCTGTTAATGCTAGCCAGCTACTATCGACTGATTCTTTGAATTTCATACTGACAATTCGATCATTAACAACTTCGAACATGGTATATTCATGACTGATATCAGCATCGACCTTGGTCACAAAATAAGAGTTCTCAGTTCTTACCTGACTGACAATATCTTGATTGTAATAAGTATCGCAGGGTATATACCAAAATGGCCCATCAATTTTAGGTAACAGATGTTTGACCGTGAACCCTGGACCTGTGTGTGGACCAGTCCACTCGCTTATAGGAATAAATTCTATATCTCGATCACTGTAGGCTAGTGTGCAGAAATCACAAACCTGTTGAGCATTATATCCTACAGGGATAAAAAATTTTGTATCAGCAGGAAATTGATCAATTATATGTGCCAGTACTGGCTTATCTAAGTAAGGCAGCAGAGATTTATTTAGGTGTTTACCGATCTCTCCAGTTCGACTGCCTATACCTGCGGTAGGAATGACCACAGTGTGTTTATTCATGTTCGTAGCTGATTCTACCATGAGTTCGACCACCGTCGTCTTGTAATCGTATCACATCGTCAAGTTCGGTGGTACTGGTTTCCATAAATTCTAAATCAGTAGTGGCTATTACTCGATGCACATAACCGGGAGCAACATCAAAGACCACACCTTCGTGCAATTCTATTACGTCAAAGGTCAATTCGTAATCTTCAACCTGCTTACTGGTCATACCTTGTTCAAGGAATTTGGCAATGTCTAACGGCTCTTTGCTGCGATGCAGAACACCTGTGCCACTGAGAACATAGTTGGTCTCATATTTTTGTTCATGTACCTGTAGACTGGTTCTATTGCCTTGACGGAATAGAATTCTTTTTGATGCATAAGGTGTTCTTACACCATCGGCAATCCACATTTCGTGTCCCCAGTGCTTTTTGACCATTTTTATACTTAGGCCACTGTTTGTAAATTTTTCTGTCATTTTTACCATACAAAGTTATTTTGATAATATTCCACAATTCTGGCCAATTCCAGATCAAAATTTGCTGTTGCTTTCCAACCTAATTTTTGCAATTTAGAATCGTCAATTGAATAGCGTACATCTTGTCCAGGACGACTCCAGCTTAGATCAATGTAGTTGTCATAGTTGTCTGAACCAGTATGCATCTTAATTATTTTACGGGCAATGGATATATTACTATCTTCATAATTTCCGCTAATGTTAAAAATTTCTCCAGTAACTCCGCTTTCTACAATAGTAGTGATGGCATTGGCGGTGTCACTGACATGCAACCAAGTACGTCGAGGTAATCCTCTTTCATGTAAAGGAATGCGGCGACCAATAGTTAGGCTTTTAACAGCTTTAGGGATCAGCTTTTCTACATATTGGCCAATACCATAATTGTTAGTAGGACGTACAATAACCCAGGGAATATCGTGTGTTCTGGCCCAAGCACTGATCAACATGTCGGCAGCGGCCTTAGTTGCCGAATAAGGATTACTAGGTTTCAGCATGTCAGTTTCTGTATGACTGCCTTCTACAATATCTCCATAAACTTCGTCAGTAGAAAAATGCAAGAATGTAGGAACCTTGAACTTGTTCTTTTTAAGATTCTGCAAAAGGTTATGAACACCATTGATATTGCTGCGAAGAAACACTTCGCTACCACTGATAGAGTTATCTACATGACTTTCTGCGGCTGTATTGATTACATAGTCGCAATCTAAAATGTAATCAATATCATTGATATCTTTTTTAATATATTTAAATTTAGGATAAGCTAATAGCTCTGGCAAAAATTGAATATTTGCGGCATAAGTTTCTTTATCAACACCTACAACATACCACCCTAAATCTAAACATCTTTTGGTTACATGATAACCGATAAATCCCAAACATCCTGTGACATAAACAACTTTCATCGATAATTCCTTAGTCCTTGTTCAACGCCAATCATATCAAATTTATAACTTTCTAGCCTACTGCTATTTCCAGTTAGGTCGCATTCATTATACCCGGCAATAGAGATTTTATCTCTAGCAAGACCTAAATGATCACACAGATGATACGCTAGTTCGCTTAGACGATATTTA
>Ga0164295_10000157_pt1 | contig 56987 bp, 46 predicted proteins | sample GEODES006metaG_FD_111798 | JGI IMG/M metagenome (GOLD analysis project Ga0164295, IMG submission 111798) | Oligotrophic lake water microbial communities from Sparkling Lake, Wisconsin, USA - GEODES006 metaG | ecosystem: Environmental > Aquatic > Freshwater > Lake | place: USA: Sparkling Lake...
GCGCGGGCCAGATTGCCAACGAGCGCGGCCGTCGCGACGAACGGTTTCCCATTCATCGCGACGGCCGCGGTGTGGCGATGCTGACGCGGGGATCGCTGCCGGCCGATCCCACGGCAGGCCGTGGGATGTTGGCTCCGGTGTTCAGCGTCCTTCGCCGGCGCCCACAAGGAGCGACGCCGAGGTTTCCGTCGAGTCCTCGGGGTGCCACAGCGGCATGCCGCGTTGGATCCGCTCGGCGAGGATGTCCAGTTTCTGCCTCGAGCCGGCAGGCGCGCTCGTGGGCGTGAATTCGGCCGACGACTGCGGCTCGAAGTTCTCGTCGTGACCGTACAGCTCGATGATTTCGAAAACGTTGCGGATCCGGGCCATCGGAACGACACAACTCCTGATGAGATGGGAGGGATTCACCCGACCGTGCCACGGACAATCCGCGGACTCGGGTGAGATGGGGGCAGGGGGTGAGATGGGGGCGGGGCTTGAAGGGAGTTCGAAAGGAACATCGGCGGGGCGTGGAAGCAGCAAACCAGAAAGCAGGTCGAACAGCGCGTCGTCGTGCAGCAGGTCAAGCCAGGCGGACGAGCCGAGTTGACCGAGGCGGCGGTCGGAACGAAGTCTGGTCCCGAAGCACCGGCCACACAAGCGGGCGGTTACGGTCAGTCGTACCGATGGGATCGACACCCACCATCGACCGACTCGATCGGGCCCCGCAGCGAACGTGTTTTCCGCTGCAGGAAAGGCCCTTGCCATCCCGACGACGCCATTATGGAGCGACGCTCGCGCGAGTCAAACAATTCTTCTCGCTCGTTCAGGTTTTTTAAGGCCCGAGGGAATTCTGCGGACGAGACGCACGGATTGCGGTGACGTTGAGGTCGATCGATCGGGATCGGATCGACGCCTGCGGAGAACAACCCCGTCCATCCAAGCGGCCAGACCAAGCCTCAACGCAGGCTTAACGCCGGCTCAACCTTGGGAGTCGTGGGCGCGACACCAGGCGAGTTTCTCCGCCGTTGTCGTGGGACGCGCGCCGTCCGCGGCAGGCTTGGCAGTTGCGGCAGGCTTGGCGACCGGTGTCGCGGGCACGCTCTCGCTTGGCTCCTCGGCGGCCTCCGGCGCGGGGACAGGAGCGGCTTTGGCAGCGCGGGCGCGAGCGAGGATCTCAGCCGTCGACGGCTTCGCGCCGGGGACGGCCTTCGCTCCCTCGTCGCCGGTAGGCTTTGCCGCTGCGGCTCCCCCCTTGGCACGGGCTGCGGCGAGAATGTCAGCGGTCGAAGGCTTGCCTTCGGCGGGCTTTGCGGCGGCGGCAGGGGATGCCCCTCCGGCAGCCTTAGCGCGAGCTGCGGCGAGGATGTCAGCAGTCGAGGGCTTGCCAGCCACGGCGGGCTTTGCCGCCGGCTTGTCGGCAGCAGGCTTCGGTGCGGCTGGCTTCGGGGCAGTTGGCACCTTCGCAGTCGGGGCCGCCTTGGGCTCCTTCGCTTCGGCTGGCTTCGGCTCTGGCTTGGCGACGATCGTCAGGCAGGCCGGGTCGATGTCGTACCAGCCGATGTTGTTGAACTGGTCGAACTCGACCAAGCAACGGCCGTTCATGTTGACCGTCTTCACGATCCCCGTTGTACGGGAAAAACGGGCCAGTTCCGGCGCGGGCGAACTGACGACGACGTACTTGTCGGTCCACTCGGACTTGAGGCGCTCGATGACGTCGAACATGACAGGTTCCAGGCTGCTTCGGGGCTCCCGGCAGGCACCGACCACGCTGCCTTCAGGCTTCCCGTGGAGGCCCTTTTCCAGGGGGACGGAGATGGTGCCGCTGGGATCATCTGATCCCGCCGGGACGCGGGATCGCGAGTTCCGAATGTGACCGATCGACCGGCTGGATTCAAGCCGACGCCGAACCGGCTGAGGCGAGCCGGGCGCCCGGAAGGGGTTCGATGCCGTGGGGGCTGATGCGGTAAGACCACTCGACCGTCCGCGGAAGGGGGGCGTCGGCGAGCGGGAACGGTTCCACCCGGACGATCGCCGCGGCCGGGCCGCCGGATCGGTAGGTCGAGCCGAGTTGAACCGGGGCCTCGTTGATCCTGGCCGCGATCTCGAAACGGAGAGCGCCTGGCACCCGGGGATCGGGGGCCACACTCGCGGAAAAGTGGGATCGGCCCGCCAGCCCCAGCCCCATCACCGCGACCCTCCCCGCGGCGGGGTGGGAGTGGAGCTCAACCAACACCGGCGAGGCGGGCCAGCGGTCGTCGCCGCTGCTGTCGCCGGGGCCCTCGATCGAATTCCAAAGCCCTGCCAGCGGTCCCCCTGCGGAAGAGTCAAAACGGACGGCGTGGGCCCAGCGGTCTCCCCGCCACTCGAATCGGACCTCAGCGCCCTCGATCGTGAGGAGGAGATCGGGGCGGGATTTGGCCGGCCGGGGTGACGACGGCATGGGGGCGGCTGGTGAGGGGGAACGCGGCCGGAAGGAACCTAGTTATTGTAACCGGCAGCAAGGGAGTCTGGCTGGGGGGGCCGATCCACGGCAGACTACGGCTCGGCCCCGCCGCCCTCTTCCCCTCGAGCGTCACCGATGGAACCCCGCCGCTCGACCGGTTGGCCAATCCTCTTGGGCGTCGTCCTCATTGGGTCGATCCTCGCCCTCGGTGTCGGGTGGGTGCTCGTCAGCATTGCCGCGGCGTTCGGTTCCGAGAACGCCGCCTTCTACTGGGTGATCCTCGGGGTCGGGGTCGCCCTGCTCGTGCTCCTCCTCATCGGCGTCATCGTCTACTTGTTGTTGACCGTGAAGGCGATCGCCCTCTCCCAACGGCAAAGCAACTTCATTGACAGCGTGACCCACGAGCTCAAGAGCCCGCTGGCTTCGCTCAAGCTTTATCTCCAGACGCTCAACCGTCGGCAGGTGTCGCCCGAGCAACAGGCCGACTTCCACCGCTTCATGCTCAAGGACGTCGAGCGTCTCGACACCCTCATCGATCACCTCCTCGACGCCGCCAAGACCCAGAGGCGGCCACGCTGGGACGAACAGGCCTGCGAGCTCGAGCCGATCCTGCGGGCGGCACGGGAAGGAGTGGCGGTGCGGTATTCAATTGCCCCGGAAAGGATCCGCATCCTCCCGCTCCCCGACGGCGCGATCCCGCAGGTCCGCGGGAGGTCGGCCGATCTCGAGATCGTATTTCGCAATCTCGTCGACAACGCCGTCAAATATTCGCTGCCGGAGCCGGAAGTCGAGATCGGAGTGGAGTGGCAGGAAGGGCGGGAACTGATTGTGCGCGTCTGTGACAACGGTCCCGGGATCCCGCTGGCCGATCGGACGCAGATTTTCAGCCGGTTTGTCCGACTGGGGAACGAACTCGAGCGCTCGACGCCGGGGACGGGGCTGGGTCTCTATCTCGTGAAGTCGATCGTCGCCCAATTGCGGGGCCGGGTGAGCGTCAGTGGCCGGCCCGGCCGGCGGGGGACCGTCATGGAGGTGAGGCTCCCGGCCGCATGAGGCTCCCCCGCGGCGCCCGCACCCGACCCTTTTCCGAGCCGCCTCCGGCCGGTCTAATCGGGCCCATGAGCACACCCCACCACGCGATTGTCCCCACCGTTCCCGTCCCCGACCCGATCCCGCTCCGCCGGGTACTTGTGAGCGTCTATGACAAGGCGGGCCTCGACCAACTCGCCACCGCGCTCAAGGCAGCGGGGATCGAAGTGGTCAGCACCGGCGGTACCGCCCGAGCCCTGGAAACGCACGGGGTGAAGGTCACCGACGTCGCCGCGGTCACCGGCTTCCCGGAGATCCTCGACGGCCGGGTGAAGACGCTCCACCCGAATGTCTTCGCCGGCCTCCTCTACCGCCGCGACCGCCCAGACGACATCGAGATCGTGACCCGGCACGGGATCGGGCCGATCGACGCCGTGATCGTCAATCTCTATCCCTTCGAAGCGATCGTTGCCCAGCCCGACTGCCGGCCCGCCGACGCGATCGAACTGATCGACATCGGGGGCCCGAGCCTCGTCCGGGCGGCGGCCAAGAACCACGCCTTCACGGCCGTGGTCACCGGCCCCGATCAATACCCCGACCTGATCGCGACGATCGCCCGCGGCGGCACGACCCTCGCCGAGCGGCGGCTGCTCGCGGCCCGCGCCTTCGAGCGGACCGCGGCCTACGACACGGCGATCGCTGCCTGGATGGCCCGGCATGCCGGGCTCGTTGCCGAGCCCCAGTCACCGGCCCCGGCCCCGGCCACCAACACCCTCGACGCCGCCCCGCTTCCCGCCCGCTTTTCGCTCGAGCTCCAGGAATGCCTCCCGCTCCGATACGGCGAAAATCCACACCAATCCGCAGCGCTCTACGCACCGGCAGGATCGCGCGTCGGTCTGGCCGGCCTGAAGCAGCTCTGCGGGAAGGAACTCTCCTACAACAACCTCCTCGATCTTGACGGCGCGACGCGTCTCGCGGGGCTCATTGAGTCGCCGGCCGCGATCGTCGTCAAGCACACCAACCCCTGCGGTGCCGCCACGGCCGCGACGATCGATGGGGCGCTTGCCACGGCGATGGCGGCCGATCCGACGAGTGCCTTCGGCTCGATCGTGGCGGTGAATCGGCGGTTTGACAAGGCCTGTGCCGAGCTGCTTCTCCAGCCGGGGTTGTTCGTCGAGGTGATCGCCGCACCAGCCTTCGATCCGGCGGCGGTGGAATTGCTGACCACGAAGCCGACCTGGAAGGCGAGCGTCCGGCTCGTGGAAGTGCCGGCCGGCGATCCGTGGGAGCCGACTCACGGCCTCGAGTTGCGGAGCGTTGCGGGCGCAATCCTAGCTCAGCGTCCCGACGACTGCTGCGACGATCCCGCGAACTGGAAGATGGTGACGAAGCAGGCGCCGCCCGCGGAGCTCACGCCGGTCCTCGACTTCGCCTTCACCGTCGTCAGGCGGTTGACGAGCAACGCCATCGCCGTCTGCCAGGGGACGAGCCTCGTGGGCGCGGGCATTGGCCAGACCAGCCGCGTCGATGCCACCCGGATCGCCCTGGAGAAGGCGGGGAGCCGGGCCCGCGGCGGCGTGCTCGCCTCCGACGCGTTTTTCCCGTTCGCCGACTCGATCCCGCTCATCGCCCGGGCCGGGATCGCGGCGATCGTCCAGCCCGGCGGCTCGAAGCGCGATGCCGAGGTGATCGCCGCGGCTGACGAGGCGGGGATCCCGATGGTGTTTACGTCCCGCCGCCACTTCCGGCACTGATCCCGCGGGCAGCCTGCCCCGCCCTACTCCACCCGCCCCAGCACGAGCCCGTCGTCCATGCTCCGGCATGGTTTGCCACCATGTCCACCATCCTCGATCGGATCGTCGAACGGAAACGCCGTGAGGTCGCCGCCGCCGAGGTGTTGGAGTCGACGGCGAGCCTCCGCCAACGCTTGGCAGACGCGCCTCCCGTGCGCGACTTCTTCGCTGCCGTCTCCCGCCCCGGCGCCATCCGGCTGATCGCCGAGTTCAAGCGGCGAAGTCCGTCGGCGGGGGAGATCCGCCCCGGTGCGACCGTCGAGGAGGTCGTGCAAGCCTACGAGCGGGCCGGGGCCTCGGCCCTCTCGGTGCTCACCGACGGCGAGGGATTCGGCGGGACGCTCGCCGACCTTGTCGCGGCACGGCAGGCAGTGGCACTGCCCGTGTTGCGGAAGGAGTTCGTCGTCGACCGTCGTCAGGTGATCGAAGCGCGGGTCCACGGGGCTGACGCCGTCCTCCTCATCGCCGAGTGTCTCGACGATTGCCTGCTTCGCAGCCTATACGCCGAGATTCTCGATCTCGGCATGACGCCGCTGGTGGAGCTCCACGATGAACTCCAACTCGATCGCGTCCTCGACCTCGGCGCGACGCTCGTGGGGATCAACAACCGCGATCTCCGCACGATGACAACCGACCTCGATCATGTCCTCCGTCTCCGCTCCCGTGTCCCTGACCGCTGTACGCTCGTCGCCGAGAGCGGAATCCGAAGCCGCGGGGATGTCCGTCGGCTCGAGGCGGCGGGGATCGGGGCGATGCTCGTCGGCGAGTCGCTCCTCAAGCAGCAAGATCCCGGTGCCGCAGCCGCGGCGATGCTCGCCGACGACTGACATACGCCGTGGCGCTCAGCCCGGTGGTGAAACGTTCTCGGCTTCCGTCGGCGCCGGTTCCGTCGGCGAGTGGCGGCCGACGAAGCGATAGCCCATGCCGCGGACGGAGAGGAAGTGGACCGGCTTGGAGGGATCTCCCTCGAAGTACTTGCGGAGGTTGAGCATGAAGGTGTCGATCGTCCGCGTTGCCGGCGGGCGCGCCATCCCCCAGACTCGTTCGAGGAGTTCGTTCCGCGACACGACCTTCCCCTCGTGATCGACGAGGTAGCGGAGGAGTTTCATCTCCAGGTTGGTCAGCCGCACCGGCCCCCCCTGGGCCCGTGCCTCCCAGGTGTCGAAGTTCACCTCTGCGCCGCCGAAGCGGTAAACGGCCGGAGCGGATTCCAGCGGGAGCGGCGCAGGAGAGGGGATCGCCTCGACCAGAGGCGGCGGAACCGGCGCGGAGCCAATCGCTGCCGCTGTGCGGGTGGCGGGACCGCGCCGGGAGATGTGGCTCCGCACGATCGAGAGCAATTCGTCGAGATCGAACGGCTTCTGGAGATAGACGTCCGTGCCGGCATCGAAGCCGCGGATCCGGTCCTCGACGAGCGTTCGGGCAGTGAGCATGACGACCGGGACTTCGTTCCCCTGCCGGCGGACCGCCTCACAAACGGCATAGCCGCTCATCCCGGGGAGCATGACGTCGAGGATCACCAGATCGAACGGCGTCGATTCAGCGGCCAGTGCTGCCAACGCCGACTGGCCGTCGGCAACGGTCTCGACCTCGAAGCCCTCGGCCTCGAGGTTGAACTTGATGCCAATGGCGAGGTGGTCTTCGTCTTCGACGACGAGAATGCGCGGCATGAAGTCTGGCCCGGGGAGGGAAAGGAGCGAGCCCATTCTACCCGCCGCGGCCCGCGCGTCCGGCGTCAGCGAGCCATCACCTCGCGCCCGCGGACCGCCTTTGCGTAGCCCCTTGTCACGAACCACTCCCACGCGTCGGCAACCGTCTCGTCGAGCGACCGGAAGGCATAGCCAAGCTCGGCCTGGGCCCGGCGGTAGGAGAAGTTGTGCGGGAGCATCGACATTCGCGTCGCCGCCGAATTGACGGGGAGCTCCCGCGCCGTGAACAGGCTCGCCAGATCCCCGGCGAGGCCGGCCAGCTGCACGATCCCCCGCGGCGCCGTGCCGAGCGGCTGCATCCGCCCCGCAATCCGCGCAAACACCCGCCAGGCATCGAGATAGCTCATCGAGTGGCCGCCGAGGATGTAGCGGCGGCCGAGCTGGCCGCGGGTCACGGCGGCGAGGATCCCGCCGGCCACATCGCGGACGTCGACGAAATCGTTCCCGCCCGACGGGGCGAAGAGCCCCTTGCCGGCGCCGACTTCGAGGAGCATCCGCCCGCTCGACGGTTTCCAATCCCAGGGGCCGAGCATATAGACAGGATTGACGATCACGGCGTCGAGCCCGCGGGCGATCTCGTCGTGCACCGCCCCCTCGGCACCGCGCTTCGTGACCACGTACGGGCACTCCGGCATCCCCCCCGGTGGGGTCTCCTCGTCGGCGGGGACGCCATCAGCGCGGAGGCCGATGGCATCGACGCTCGAGACATGGACGAAGCGGGCACCGGCACGGCGGGCCGCGGCGGCCACGATCCGCGTGCCGTCGATGTTCGCGGCGGCCATTTCGTCCTCGTGCCGCCAGCCACAATGAACCATCGCCGCGGCGTGGATCACGATCCGGGCCCCGTCGACGGCGGCCTGCACCCCTTCATGGTCTCCAAGCGAGCCCTCGATCGTCTCGACAGGAAGCCCGGCGAGACAGCGTTCCGCGGCCTGCCGCGAGCGGACAAACGCCCGCACCGACTCGCCGCGGGAAACGAGCATCCGCACGACGTTGTTGCCGACCAGCCCGGTTGCCCCTGTCACGAGGACGTCGACTGGGGCAGGGCGGTGGTGGGGGACCGGCCGAAGGGCGGGGCCGGGCATTGGATTGGGGGCAGAGCTGACCATGGGTGATCATCACCGAAAACCAGTGTGGAAAGGGCGGCGCGGTCGGTCCATTCTCCGCACCCTCTCCATGGTAGTTCGGAAAAAAAACGGGAGAACTTCGGTGACGGGCGGTGGTGCTGCCGTTGACGGATGTGAGGCCTCCCCCCGAAGATGCGCCGCCCGGCAGGCTGTTCGGGCGGGCCTGCGATTGCCGGCCGATCGCCGCAATTCCGGGGGTATCGTCGCCCCCTGCAGGCTGCCGACATTCGAGGCTCCCGATTTGGCATGGAGGATCCGTGGCGGAACTGACCATTCGGCCGGTGGACACCCGGTCTGAACAGAAGCGTTTCGTCCGTCTTCCCTGGCGGATCTACCGCGATGACCCCTGCTGGATGCCCCCTCTGGTCATGTCCCAGGAGGAGCTCCTCAACTTCCGCCCCCATCCCTTCTACGAGCGGTCGAAGGCCCGCAGCTTCATCGCTTCGCGCGGCGGGGTCGACGTCGGGAGGATCACCGGCATCGTCAACGCCGGGCATGTTGAGCGCTACGGAGAGAACCGGGGTTTTTTCGGGTTTTTCGAGTGCGACAACGACACCGCGGCGGCTCGGGGGCTGTTCGGGGCGGCCCGTGACTGGCTCCACGCTCAGGGGATGACGTCGATCCGTGGTCCAGCCAATCCCTCGCTCAATTACGAGTGCGGTCTCCTCATCGAGGGCTTCGACACCCCCCCGTTCTTCATGATGACGCACAACCGGCCCTGGTACGGCCGGCTCGTCGAGGAAAACGGCTTCGGCAAGGTCGAGGACATGTACGCCTTCTGGGGCGAGACGGGGATGTTGTCGTCGCTCGATTCGAAGCTCGGGTCGATGATCCAGGGGGTGAAGGAACGCTTTGGCGTCACGGTACGGCCGCTCGACCGGAGCCGGTTCGAGGAAGAAGTGCGGATGTTCCTCGACATCTACAACTCGAGCCTCGGCGGCACTTGGGGCTTCGTGCCACTCTCGGCGAGCGAGGTCAAGCACATGGCCGAGAGCCTCAAGCACCTCATCGTGCCGGAGTTGGCGATGGTGGCCGAGGTCGGCGGCAAGCCGATCGGCACCGTCTTCTGCCTCCTCGACTACAACCCGCGCATCAAGGCGATCAATGGCCGCCTCTTCCCCTTCGGCTTCGTTCGCCTCCTCTGGAACAAAAAGGGGATCAAGCGGATGCGGGCGATCAGCACGAACGTCGTGCCGGAGTACCAGGCCTGGGGCGTGGGGCTGGTGCTCATGGGGGCGCTCGTCAAGCCGGTGATCGACTGGGGGATGAAGGAAGTGGAGTTTTCCTGGGTGCTCGAGTCGAACCACCTCTCGAAGCGGACGCTTGAGCGGGGTGGGGCCCTCGTTACCAAGAAATACCGGATGTACCAGGACGACCCGCCGGCTCCAGTCGGCTGACCGGCCTCAGCGCAGCCCACGCCGCCATCCGCGGCCGCCGTTTGGCCGCACCACCACCCCTCCCGTCCCGCCGCTCAAGCCCCCGGCTGAGACCGTCGAGCGGGCGCCGCCACCGCTCGGCTGGTTGTAGTAGGGCCAGACTCGCTTCCCCGCGCGCTGGTCGCGCTCCCACTGCATCGAGCCGTAGTTGATGCCGGAGAGGTTGAAGCTCGAATAGGGATTGGGCGGGTTTCTGGCCAGGGCCGGGGAGGCCGAGAACACCAGGCCGGCCGCGGCGGCGGCCAACAGTGGGAGGAGGTGGCGACGGAACATGGCGATCCTCGTGGAAAAGTCGGTGGGGAAATCGGGGGTGGGGTTTCGTACGGCGGCGGCGCCTGTCCGGTTCGATCACTCGAGCGGCGCGCTGCCATAGGCTTCACGGGGCACCGGACTGCGATCATCGACCTCCTCGATGAGTCGATCGAGCTCCGTACGGAGCTCCCGGAGCGTGTCGGCGTAGGCCGGATCGTCGTGGAAACTTCGGGTCTCGGCCGGGTCAACCTCCCGGTCGAGGAGCTCCCACTCGTCGAGATCCCCCTCGTAGTGGACGAGCTTGTGGCGATCCGTGATCACGCCCCGGTGCGGGCGGACATGATGCGGCTCGGGGAACTCGTAGTAGTGGTAGTAGAGGCTCTTCCGCCAGTCGGCGTTGGCGTGTTCGGCAAGGAGCGGCTGGAGGGTCTGCCCCTGCATGTCGGGGGGCACGGGCAATCCGGCAATCGCGAGGAACGTCGGGGCGAAGTCAACGAGCGATACGATCCGGTCGCAGCGGCTCCCCGGCCTGGTCAGCCCCGGCCAGCGAACGATCAGCGGTGTCCGCACCGATTCCTCGAAGATCCAGCGCTTGTCGAACCAGCCGTGTTCACCAAGGAAGAACCCCTGATCGCTCGAGAGGACGACGATGGTCTCGTCGGCGATCCCCTCCCGGTCGAGCTCGTCGAGGAGCCGGCCGACGCTCTCGTCGATCGCCTTCACGCAGGCCAGATAGTCGTGCATGTAACGCTGGTAGCGCCAACGGACGAGGTCCTTCCCCTCGGGCTTGTCGGCCGCGAAGGCGGCGTTGCGCGGAGCGTAGTAGGCGTGCCAGGCGACCAGGTCGTCGCCGTCGATTCCCGTCGGCGTGTCGAACTTGGCGTCGAGTGCCGTGAAGGTGCGGTCGAGCCCCATGTCATGCTCGCGGACGGCCTGGCTGCGGCCGGCGAAGTCATCGAACAGCGTGGCCGGTTCCGGGTGCTCGCGATCGCCGTCCCAGCCGAGGTGGCGGATCGCCGGCGACCATTCGCGGTGCGGCGCCTTGTGCTGTGTCATGAGGAGAAAAGGCCGGTCATGGTCCCGCTGCCGCAGCCACTCGATGGAACGATCGGTGATCACATCGGTGACATACCCGCGTTCGATCACCGTTCCCTCGGCCGTGGTCATCGGTGGGTTGTAGTAGATCCCCTGGCCCGGAAGGATCCGCCAGTGATCGAAGCCGGTCGGATCGCTTCCGAGGTGCCACTTACCGATCATCGCCGTCTGCCAACCGGCCGCCTGAAGCATCTTGGGGAAGGTCGGTTGGGTCGCGTCGAACCGGCAATTGGTGTTGTTGTAGAAGCCGTTCTTGTGTGAGTACTTTCCGGTGAGGATCGTGGCCCGGCTCGGCCCGCAGATTGAGTTGGTGACGAGGCAACGGTCGAACTGCATCCCCTCGCGGGCGAGCCGGTCGATGTTCGGCGTGTCGAGGAGGTGACGCGACTCGCCGTAGGTCGAAAGCGCCTGGCAGGTGAGGTCGTCGGCAAAGACGAAGAGGATGTTGGGTGGGCGGCTGTCGGCCGCCATCGCGCCCCGGACTGGCGGCAGCCACAGGAAAGCGAGGACGAGGGCCGTCGCGACCACTCGGAGCAACGAGGCGATGCGGCGGAGGACGGCCATGGTGTCGGGATTCCCAGTCGACTTTTCCCTCAGCGTACGCTCCTCCCATGCCCAACGCCGAGCCTTACCCCTTGGGCCACTAGTCGGAGGGGGGAAGGCGTCACCCCCGTCGATTCTGCCCGGACTGCGATGGGAGAGTCGTGGAAGGTTGGGTAAACTATGCGGCATCGGCCGCGGAATCCCCGGATCAATGTCCCATGCCAGCCGGCAATACAGCCCTCATCCTCGGAATCAACCACGAGGATGTGAACGCCGATGGGGAGCCGCTCTGGCACCGGGTCGCAGAACTGGCGGCCGTTGCCCTCCTGTCGCTGGCGGCGATCCTGGGCCCGTTGGCCCTCGGCGGCACCCATCCGCTCGGCAAGTTGGGGATCAATCTCCTCGTCGCGATGGCGACCCTGCTGTGGGCCGTGACGGCGCCCCGCTCGGGGTGGCTGGCCTGGCTGCCGATCGCCGTGGCCGGAGCGGCGCTGCTCCAGCTCGTTCCCCTGCCGGCCTCGCTCCTCGCCCTCGTCGCTCCGTTCTCGGCGCAGGCTTGGGCCAAGGTTTCGGAGGGGGAACCGCTGCAATGGGGCACGATCTCCATCGATCCAGGGGCCACCGCCGCGGCGATTCGGCAGGTGTTTCTCGGGCTCTCGGCCACCGTCGTGACGATGGATCTCTGCCGCCGTCCCCGGCGGCGCTTGGTGCTCTGCGCGGCGATCGCGGTGGCTGGCTTGATGGTCTGGGGGCTGGGGATCGTCTATCCGATGAACGACGATCATGTCGTGCTCGGCCGACACGACCTCAAGGGCCCGGAAGAGAATCTTTCCTGGTGCACCACGCTCCTCCCGCCGGTGCGCACCGCTGGGTTCATCGAGTCTTCGCAGTCGGGGCCGGTCCGGGTCGGCGAGGAGGAGTATTACCTCCCTCGCTGGCAGATCGGCGACGGGATGGGATCGTACGTCGTCAGCAATCATTTTGCCGCCGGAATGTATCTTACCCTGCCACTGCTTCTGGCCCTCTGTCGGCAGCGCCTCCGTGGGCCGGTCTGGTCGTGGGCGGGCGCGACCCTCTCTTTGATCATCTTCGGTGGTGCGTTTTGGACCGTCGGCATGGTCGCCGATTCGCGCGGAGGTGCCGGGGCGATCGTCCTGGCGACCGCCGTCTTCATGGCCCTCACCACCCGAGCTCGCTGGAGCCGGTGGCTGTGGGGAGGGATCTCCCTGATGGCGGTGCTGGCCCTGATCGGGTTTTTCATGATCTACTTTTTCAGGCTGACATCGCTGGCCGACGTGCTCCCCGATCTCGTCCGCGTGCCCCTGACCAACTTCTTCAACGATCCCCGCATCGCCCTCAACAAGATGTCGGCACGCGCCCTTGCCGCGGCTCCCCTGTTTGGCAGCGGGCTGGGCACGTGGGGGTTCGTCCAGCCGACGTACGGCACCGGGAAGCCGACCGTGTTTTATGCCCACAACGACTACGCGCAGATCCTCGCGGAGACAGGCCTGATCGGCGGGGCCGTGATGGGGGGGCTGGTCGCGGTGCTGTTGGCCGCGTTCGTGCGGACCTGGAAGGCATCCGAATCGGAGCGGATGCTGGCGGCCGGGGCGTGGGCCTCACTCGCGGCCATCGGGCTCCATTCCTTCTTCGACTTCAACATGCACATCCCCGCCAACGCGATGCTCGTCTGTCTCGTTGCGGGCGTGGCCCTCTCCACAACGGCCTCGTTTCCCACCGGTTGCCTGCTGACGGAGCGGGATCGGGCTGGCATCGCGCATGTCCGGGCGCCAGGGAGCGGTGCCGTGCCATGGTCGGCACGACGGGGGATCGTCGCCGTGCTCATCGTCGGGGCCTGTGTGGTGACGATGCTGCTGAGCGCCCGCGACTACGAGACCGAAAAGATCGCCCGGCGACTTCGATACGCCCTCTACAACATCCGCACGGCGAAGACCGAGGATGCCAGGGCGTTGGCGGTCGGACGTCTCCAGTGGGGCATCGTCAACGCCAAGCGAGCCCGCCGCCGGCATCCGACGGATTCCGAATTGCCGATGCTCGCCGGCCAGGCGGCGCTCCATCTCGAGGCCCTTGGCGAGGGGCTCGAGGGGGAGGAAACGATGATGTGGTTTCGAAGGGCACGGGCCTGCAATCCGCTGATGTGGGGATCCCCGCAGGCCGTCAAGGGACGGTGAGGGCCGGGCCAGCGCTTCTACCGCGTCAGGACGGTGCTGGGCCGGGACGGTCGCCCCGCCGCTTGCCACCGGACGACCCGGGGCGGCGTTCGCCCGGCCGCCGCGGCCGATAGCCGACGCTGCCGCGACTCCGCTGTTCCCGTTTCCCGGCCGCCGGGCCACCGCGGATATGGTCGCCGGAGGTCTGTTCGTCGAAGGCCCGGTTGGCATCCCGGCGACGGCGCTCGAGCGCCTCGTGGGGAGGGGCTGCGGGGATCAGACAATCGCAGCCGCTGCCGATGAGGTCACGCCGCCCGGCCTCCTCGAGGGCCTGCTTCACTTCGAACCAGTTCTCCGCCTTGAAGAACTGGAGCAGGGCCCGCTGCGTCCGCCGGTTCCGCATCCCCTTGGCGACCTTCACCGGCTTCCCCGTCATCGGATCGAGGCCGGTGTAGTACATGCAGGCGGCGATGTCGAACGGGCTGGGGATGAAGTCCTGCACCTGATCGGGCTTGTAGCCGTTCTGCTTAAGAAACACCGCCAGTTCGATCATCTCGGCGATGTCGCTGCCGGGGTGGCTGGCGATGAAATAGGGAACGGTGTACTGCTTCTTGCCGACGCGCCGACTCGCCTCGCGGAAAGCCTCGTCGAACTTCACGAAATCGTCCGCCCCGGGCTTCTTCATGAGGTCGAGGACCTCGGCGTTGACATGCTCGGGGGCGACCTTGAGATGGCCTCCGACATGGTGGGCGGCGAGTTCCTCGAGGTAGGCGGGATCCCGTCTGGCGAGATCCATCCGGACACCGGACGCGACGAGCACCCGCTTGACCCCCGGCACGTCGCGGGCCTCGCGCATCAGGGAGCGAAGCGGACCGTGGTCAGTGCCGAGGAGCTTGCAGACGGTGGGGTGGACGCACGAGAGCCGGCGGCACTTCGCCTCTACCTCCGGTCGCGTACAGCGCATCTGGTACATGTTCGCGGTCGGCCCGCCGATGTCGGAGACCGTCCCCTTGAAGCCGGGTTGTTCCGCGAGGAGGCGGATCTCGGAGAGAACCGACTCCTGCGAGCGGCTCTGGATGATCCGTCCCTCGTGGGCCGTGATCGAGCAGAACGTGCATCCGCCGAAACAGCCCCGCATGATCTGGACGCTGTGCTGCACGACTTCGAACGCCGGGATCCTCGCGGAGCCGTAGGAAGGATGAGGCAGGCGGGTGAAGGGGAGCCCGTAGACGCGATCCATCTCCCCCTGCTCCAACGGCAGGGCGGGCGGGTTGACGACGATCGACTCCCGGCCGTACCGCTGCACGAGTCGACGGGCGTTGTGCGGGTTGGTCTCGAGGTGGGAAATCCTGGTCATCGTGCAGAAGGCGATCGGGTCGGTGGCCACGGCCTCAAACGTGGGAAGCTCGAGGGTGTCGGCCCCGGACGGTGGGGCCTCGCTGGCGCCGAGACGGTAGGCGACGCCGCGGAGATCACGCAGATCGCGGACGCTCTCGCCGGCCCCGAGGCGACGGGCAATATCCAGGACCGTCCGCTCCCCCATTCCGAAGACGACAAGGTCGGCCTTGGAATCGAGAAGGATCGAACGTCGGACCGTGTCGCTCCAGTAGTCGTAGTGCGCCAACCGGCGCAGCGAGGCCTCCACGCCCCCGGCCACCACCGGCACGCCGGGGAAGGCCTCCCGCGACCGCTGGCAGTAGGCGAGGGTGGCCCGGTCGGGACGGCTGCCGATGCGTCCGTCGGGGGAGTAGGCATCGTCGTTGCGAACCTTCCGGTTGGCGGTGTAGTGGTTGATCATCGAGTCCATGTTGCCCGCCGAGATCCCGAAGAACAGCCGCGGACGGCCGAACTCGCGCCACGGCTCGCAGCTGCTCCAGTCGGGCTGTGCGAGCACGGCCACGCGCAACCCTGCCGCCTCGAGGAGGCGGCCGATGAGTCCGTTGGCAAAACTCGGGTGATCGACGTAGGCATCCCCTGTCACGAGCAAGACATCAATCGAATCCCAGCCCCGCTCCTCCATCTCCGCCCGGCTCATCGGCAGCGGCGGCGGGACCGGCTGGCCCGGGAGGGAACGGCGGGCCGGGGGAAGGGCGAGCGGAAGGGGGGAAGCGTCGCAGAGGGGATCGGTGGTGGGCATGGATGCCAGGGGGGCCGAGATGGAGGAACGGGCACCACACCGCGTGGCGATGCTGAATCCTACCCTGCTCCCCCGGCCACTCCGCCGTCCCCGGCCGGATTCACCCCTCAGGCTCGCGCAGGCTTCCGGGGGGCACAGTGGTATAGTCACGCTTCTCGATCATGAGGTTTTTCCGGTGAATGTGCCCTCACTCTCCCGACTGTCCCTCTCCGCCGGCGTCGTCGCCGCGACAGGGTTTTTCGCGATTCTGCTGACGCTCGGGAGTCCCCCGGTGGCCGCCCAGGAGTCGTCTGCCGAGGCGATCCAGGGATGGATCGGTCAACTCGGCGCCGAGCAGTTTGCCGAACGCGAATCGGCCAGCCGGTCGCTCGCTGCGGCCGGCCCCGCCGCTCTCGGGCCCCTCGCCGAGGCCGCCCGTGGAGGGGATCTCGAGGTTGCCAGCCGTGCCATCGACGTCATTCGCGGCTACCTCGACCCGCCCGCCGCGGCCGGGGAAGGGGAAGGGGAAGGGGAAGGGGAAGGGGAAGGGGAAGGGGAAGGGGAAAGGGAAAGGGAAGGGGAAGAGACTGGGAACCAGCCGGCGGGGGCGGACGCCGCGGTGGAACCGTCCCTGGAGACCTCATCCAGGGCCGTGGCTTTGGCGCTCGAGGCGGAGCGGCTCCTCGAGACACTCGCGGAGGGGCCGCCTGGTCCGGTGCCCCAGATCGCCGCTACGGCGCTGGAGTTCCACCAACTCGGGATGCACGAGGCGGCCCAGGAGCGACTCCAGTCGCTCGGCGCGAAGATCAACGACAACTACCTCTCGATGGCTAGCGGCAAACGTGGCCTGGAGGCCGTCATCGATACCCGCTGGAAGGGGAGCCCGGAGGATCTCCGTCTCCTCCCGCGGCTCCGCAATCTCCGTCATGTCGGGATCCACGGCCTGAAGATCGATGCCCAGACCCTCGCGCTGCTCGGTCGCCTGCGGAGCCTCGAAAACATTCAGCTGTACGGGACCGGCGTGAGTGACGAAGCCGTCGCGGCCCTAGCTGCCCGCTTCCCCAATGCGGAGATCGACGTTCGCAAGGGGGGGAAGCTCGGGGTTGGCGGCCAGCGGATCGTCGGCCCCTGTCAGATCACGCAGGTGGTCGCCGGCTCCGCGGCCGATCGTGCCGGCCTGCAGATCGGTGATGTCGTCCTTTCGATGGACGGCGTGGCGGTGAAGAACTTCGAGGGCCTGACGGAATACGTTGGGCGTCACGGACCGGGGGAGTCGATCGAGGTGGAGATCGAGCGGGCCGTGGCCGGCAAGGTTCCGCAGCGATTCACCGCCACCGTCACCCTCGACGGATGGGATTGATCAGCCCCGGATAATGGGAAGGAAAGCATGGCAGAGGAGAAGGTCGACGTCCGTTGGCATGACCATGCCGTGAGTCGCGAAGACCGGGAACGGGCGGCAGGTCACCGGGGGTGTGTCCTCTGGTTCACCGGTCTCTCCGGCTGCGGCAAGAGCACGCTTGCCAATGCCGTCGATCGCCGGCTTCATGCCCGCGGCTTGAGGAGTTTCGTGCTCGATGGGGACAACGTCCGCCTCGGGCTCAATGCCGCCCCGGCGCTGCTCCGCCAACGCCACGACGAAGCTTTCGCAACCCGCTTCGGGCTCGGCTTCGGCCCTGCCGACCGGGAGGAGAACATCCGTCGGATCGGTGCCGTGGCCGACCTGTTCGCGCAAGCCGGAATCATCGCCCTGACGGCCTTCATCAGCCCCTACCGTCGCGATCGCGATGTCGTGCGGGCGATGCTCCAGCCGAGTGACTTCATCGAGATCCATGTCGAGGCGCCGCTGGCCGTTTGCGAGGCCCGCGACCCGAAGGGGCTCTACAAGAAGGCGAGGGCGGGGGAGATCAAGGGATTCACCGGGATCGACGATCCCTACGAAGCCCCTCTCGCCCCTGAATTGGCGGTCGACTCCGCGGCCCGTCCCCCGGAGGCTCTCGCCGAAGAGGTCCTCCGTTGGCTCGAGCAGGCCGGGAAGATTCCGAGGTCGTGATCCGGCGGATCACTTCCGCGGGCCGATGAGCTCGACAGGGTTGCCGTCGGGATCACGGACGACCGTCAGGTACATCTTCCCTGGAACGAGCGATTCCGGGAGAAGGACCGGGGACTTGGCGATCGGCTTGACGCCGATCTTCGCCAGACGTTCCAGCGCAGCGGTGGTGTCGGCCACCATGATCGTGAGGTAGCGGAAGCCGGTGTGGCTGTGGATGAACTCACTGTCGCCCCCACGCGGCGACGTGCCTGCGACCTCCATGAGCTTGAGCTTCGTCGCTCCCGCTCCCTCGCCGAGGGCCAGCACCTTGATCGAGAGCGGCTTGCTGTCGGTGAGCCCCGCGGCCGCGCCAATCTCGGCCGGGACATCAAAAGCCGACAGTTCCTTGAAACCGATCCCCTCGGTGTAAAAGCGGACCGACTTCGGCAGATCGGAGACCACCGTTCCCAGATCGATCGTGGCCGAGGGGAAGCTCACCGGTTCCGCGGCCCGGACCGTGGACGACACGACGAGGATCGCGAGAAGGGCGGCGAGGATCGGGCGGAGCATCGGTGGGCTTTCTGGATGGGGGTTGGAAGGCGGGAACGACGAGGCCCCCGGTGGCATAGTGATCCACCGGGGGCCCCCGAAACGATTTTCAGAGACGATTTTCAGCAAACGGTCAGTCGAGGAAGCCGGACAGCTCCTCGCTCCGGGCCGGGGCCTGGAGCTTGCGGACAGCCTTGGCTTCGATCTGCCGGATCCGCTCGCGCGTCACCTTGAAGATGTGGCCAACCTCCTCGAGGGTGTAGCTGTAGCCGTCGCCTAGGCCGTAGCGGAGCTTGATGATCTCCCGCTCCCGGTAGGAGAGGCTCTTGAGGACCTTCGCGATCCGGTTGCGGAGCATTTCCTGGGCTGCCCCCACGGCCGGGTTCTCGGCACCCGTATCGGGGAGGAGGTCGCCGAAATGGCTGTCCTCGCTGTTGCCGACGGGGCGGTCGAGGCTGATCGGATAGCGGCTCATCGCCGACACCCGCCGCGTCTCGTCGACGGGCGTTCCGGCGCGGGCGGCAATCTCCTCGATCGTCGGCTCGCGTCCGTACTCCTGGAGGAGTTGCCGGGCGACGTTTCGGACCCTCGACATCGTCTCCACCATGTGCACCGGGATGCGGATCGTCCGGCTCTGATCGGCCACGGCCCGGGTGATCGCCTGCCGGATCCACCAGGTCGCGTAGGTGCAGAACTTGAAGCCACGGCGGTATTCGAACTTGTCGACCGCCCGCATCAGGCCGGCGTTTCCTTCCTGGATGAGGTCGAGGAAGGAGAGGCCGCGGTTGCGGTATTTCTTGGCGATCGACACGACGAGCCGGAGATTCCCTTCCGACAGCCCACGCTTCGCCTTTTGGTACTGGGCGTAGATCTGCTTGATCTCGCTGATCCGCCGCTTGAGGCTTTTCGGCGTCTCTTGGCAGGCCTTGAGGATCATCCGGTATTCATCGACGAGTTTCTGTCGCCCGGCAGGAGGCTGCTTGCTCTTCTTGTGGGCGTCGATCTTCAGCCGCAGTTCCTTGATGCGGCGGACGAACTCCTCAAGCGTCGGGATCATCGCCTCGATCCGCTGAGTACGCAGGCCGAGTTCCTCGACGAGGCGGACGCACCGGCGGCGGCGGCGACCGAGACGGGCCCAGGCCTCGCGGCGCTCCGACATCTTCCGCTTCTTCGAGAGGGCGATGCGGTAGTCGGATTTGTTCTGCTTGAGGAGGACGTCGAGGGTCCGCAGGTTGTGGGGAAGACGACCGAGGATCTGATCCTTCTCGAGCCGGTCGGTCACCGAAACCTGGACGGTGCGATCGAAGGGAAGTTCGCCACGGTGGACCCGCGACAACACCTTGAAGGCCTGCTGGCCGACATATTCACACTCCAGCAGTTTCGCCCGGAAGGCTGCTCGGGTCGTTTCGATCTGCCGAGCCAGCCAGATCTCCTGGGCACGCGTGAGGAGGGGGATCTCTCCCATCTGCGTCAGGTACATCCGCACCGGATCGTCGGACCAATTCTCGCTCTGCTCAATGAGGACGTCCTCAGTATCGCCGGACGACTCGATTCCCTCCTCGACGTCGGCGTCGATGTCACCGTCGGAGAGCGCGCCGGCATCGTCGTCGGCGAGCATGTCGGCGTCGGCCTCTTCGGCATCGACGACCTTGACCGTGAGATCCTCGACATCCTGGGGATTGGAGACGACATCGTCTTCGAGTTCATCCAGCAGCGAGTCGTACAAGGTGAGAACTCCTTCGTGGAACGGATTCACTGGGCGGGTTCGATCGGACCGGTCAACCGCAGGGAGAGGCGTCGTGCATCACCCGCGGTGCGGCTTCAGGCATCGCGCCGGCGCTCCTGACTGGCCCAGCGACCACCGCTTCCTGCGGTCGCCAAGTGCATCATTCGGAACGCCGACAGTGTGATTCAAGGGGTGGGCAAGTCCAGAGGCTCGAATCCTCCTCCGGGAAAGTCCGGAAACGGTTGGGTGATCCGGGATCAACGGGGGGGAAGCGGAACAGAAACAACGGGGACGCCGGGGGGTGAGGACGAAAAAGGGTCCCAAGAGCCCCTTTGATCACGTTCGTACCCCAAGCCGGTTTCACCCGACTGGATCGATTGCACCTTCCGTGAAGGGACGCCGACGGCCCATCGCACTCTGGTTCGAGCCGCCGATGTGGTGCCATGCCGAGCGTCCGGAAGACAAGGGATTATGACGCTGCGGGGGGCGGAAGGCCAACTTTTTTTCCCCTTCTTTCATCGATTGGTCGAGGATTTGACCGGCAAATGGTAAAAAAATCCTGGCACGTCGTTTCTGCGGCCACTGGAGTCCCCTCTCGATGACTTCCTTCCTCCTTCCCTGCGGATGCGGTGTGGACATTTCGGTCAGCTCTTCCCAGGCGGGCGGGCTGGCGACCTGCCCCGCCTGTGGCCGCGAGGAATCTGTGCCACGACTGCGGGATTTGGGGAAGTTGCGTGCGGCTGCAGCGCCCCGTGGGGAGGGGGATGCCGGCGCTTCCCGGCGCTGGACGGGGATGCATACGCTCGTCCTGGCTGGCAGCCTGCTGGCCGCCTCGGCCGGGCTGCTGTCGCTGTCGTTCACCCCTCCTGAGGTCGAGATGTTTGACGACGCCACGATCAGGTCGTCGGCCATGCGGGCACCGACCGACGAGGTCTACTCGGCCTGGGCCACGCGCCTCGTCCACGCATCGGTCGATCGGCCGCCGACGGAGATCGAGGCGAAATCAAGGGCCCGATCGGACTACTACCACACCCTGCGCAACGGCCTCCGCACCGCGGCCGCCCTGGGAGCCCTCGCGGCTTTGGCCGGAGGTCTTGGCGTGCTCTTCTTTGCACCGAAAGTCGACGGTCGATGAAGGCCGCCTTCATCACCCGCACAGGTTCCCCGGACGTGATCGAGGTCGGCAGCCTGCCCGATCCGGTCCCGGGGGTACGCGAGGCGCTGGTGCGCGTCCGGGCTTGCGCCGTCAATCCGATCGACACCTACGTCCGCGCCGGAGCGGTGGCCTTCCCGCTCCCGTTTCCGTTTGTCGTGGGCTGCGATCTGGCTGGCGAAGTCGTCGCGGTCGGGAGCGACGTCCAGTCGCTCCGCCCCGGCATGCGCGTCTGGGGCTCCAACCAGGGGTTGCTCGGGCGACAGGGGACGTTCGCAGAGCTTGCGGCCATCAACGAGCGTTGGCTCTACCCCACCCCTGATTCGGTCAGCGACCGGGATGCGGCGGCGGCGGCCCTCGTGTCGATCACGGCCCATCTCGGGCTGGTCACCCATGCCAAGCTCGAGCCGGGGGAGATGCTGTTCGTCAATGGGGCGTCGGGGGGGGTGGGGAGCGCCGTGGTCCAGGTGGCGCGAGCCCTCGGCGCCCGCTCGATCGGCACTGCCGGTACGGAGGAGAAGCGAGCGAGGATCCGGAGTCTGGGGGCCGATGAGGTCTTCGATTACCGTCGCGATGATCTCGTCGAGGCGGCCCGGTCGGCAGTTCCCAGCGGCATCGATGTCTATTGGGAAACCCAGCGCGAGCCGATGTTCGACCGGGCCATCGGCCTGCTCGCCGATGGCGGAAGGATCGTCCTCATGGCGGGGCGCGACGCGCGGACACCGTTCCCCGTCGGGCCGTTCTACGTCAAGGGATGCCGGATGGTCGGGTTTGCGATGTTCAAGGCCGATTGGCGCCTTCAGGCCGCGGCCGCGCTCGACATCAACCGCTGGATGGCGGAGGGGCGGTTGCGGGTGCCGATCGACCGGGTGCTGCCGCTCGACCAGACGTCGGTGGCCCACGCGCTTCAGGAAGCGTCGACCGTGGCAGGGACCGGCGTCCTCGACGGCAAACTCGTCATCGAGCCCTGACGAGCGCGCGACTTTGTATCCGGCTGGGCGGCAAGGAGGGGCGATGAGGCATCGATGGGGAGATGATCGCCCGCCGACGGCCAGGCGGCGATGGCTTTTCACGGTGGCCGCCGCCACAGCCCCCTGGGGCGTGGCGTCATCGATGCCGGCTTCCGGGCAAGTGCCGAAGCCGCCGGCGATCAGGTCACCGGGCGGAATTCGCACCGGGATCTTCGGCCTGGAAGCCAAGGGAAACCGGTTCGTGTACGTCTTCGACCGCTCGGCGAGCATGGCGGAGCCGGACGGTCGGCCGCTGGCCGCGGCGAAGCTGGAATTGATCCGAAGCATCGATGAACTCGGCGACGTGCAGCAGTTCTACGTCATCTTTTACAATGATCGACTCCATGTCTTCTCCCCGGCCGGGAGCCGGGGGCGGCTCGTTTTCGCCACGGAGGAGAATCGGCGTGCTGCCCGGAGGTTTGTCGAGGGGGTGCGGGCCGACGGCGGAACGCGGCACGCGGAAGCCCTCGCTGCGGCCTTCCGGCTCGCCCCGGACGTGGTCTTCCTTCTCACCGATGCCGATGCAAAGGACGATCTCACCGATGGCGAACTCGAACGGCTCTCCAGGCTCGGCAGCGGGAGCCGCTGCATGGTCGTGCAGTTCGGTGATGAATCGGGCCGCAGCCCGAGGCTCGCCGAACTCGCCGCCCGGTGTGGCGGTGCCTACCGGATCCTGAACCTCGAAGGCGAACCTGCTGCCGGCGAACCAGTTGCCCGCGAGCCAGCAGAGGCCGCCGATGAGGCCGACACCGAGGATCAGTTGGGCCGGTAGCCCTTGTTGAAGCTTTGAGCCCGCGCGGAACGGGTGGCGGGCGCTGTGGCCGTGGCACGCGTGGTGGCGGGGCGCGGCTGGCGAGCACGGGGCGCCTGGGCCGTCGTAGTGGCCGGAGCAACGGTCGTGTCACTCCCGCTCGGCAGCATCCGCGGGGCTTCGGCGGCGGTGTCGCGAACCGTGACCGACCGCTCAGTCACCGCCGTCGCCGCCGTCGCCGCCGTGACACGGCTGGAGAGACCGGCAGAGGAGTCCTCGGATCGGGTAGCGATCTCGTCTGTCAGGGCCGAGCGGCTCGGGACCGCCAGCGCCTGCAACACCGAGGATCGGGCCCGGAGTGGATTCCGCAGCATCAAAGATGAGGTGCCGTCAGCGTCGGCCACCGGGGGCGTCGCCTCGACGGTCGCCTGGGAGGCGGGCGGCGCGATGGCCAAGGCGATCCGCGCCGTGGGAGCATCGGCTTCGGGAGCGCGGGGATCCTGCATTGGCTGTGGCTGTGCGGTGGGGGCCGTCGTAGCGATTGGAGCCGAGACCTCGGCCGCGGTCGGTGCCACGGGCTCTGGCCGCGGGACGCTTGCGGTCACGGAGGCGCCTGGCGGGACCGGATTGGCGGTGGGCGTGGTGGGCGTGGTGGATGTGGTGGATGTGGTGGATGTGGTGGATGTGGTGGATGTGGTGGGCGTGGTGGATACCAGAGCCGGGGGTGGGGCAGTGGACGTCCCGGTGGTCGTGCCTGCGGCAAACGTCGTCGAAACCGTGGTGACGGTGGCCACCGGTGCCGTCGGGGGCGCGGTGATTGCCGGGGTTGTCGTTACCGGGGCAGCCGAGGCGGTGGGCGTCGCTTCCCAGAGATCCAGTTCCGGTTCGCGACTGGGCGGCGACGTGGGCGATGCCACCGCGAGCGGACGGGCCACCGATTCGACCGCTGCCGCGTCAGCCCGGCCGAGCTGCACCGCGAGGATCGGCTGCCCCTCCCGGAGCGGGTGACGGACGATGAGGTTGTCGAGATCGTCGGTGACACGCATCGCCGACGAAGGGACCATCGCCTTCGGCCAGTCGCGCAGGCCAACATCCCACACCGTCACCGGCGCCCCTGCCGGCAGGGCGCGGAGGGCGACGAGGATCGACTCGCTCTCCACCTGCGGCTTGGCCTGCGCCAGATGGGTGTCGAGGGCGCTGTTGAGGCCGAACGCCGCCGCGGCACCGGCCACGATCGCGGCACCGAATACCGTGTAGGGCTGGGGCCGATGCGCCCTGACAGGGGCCGATGTCTTCGTCATGGAATATCCATCCCTGCGGGAGGCTCCGTGATCCATCCGGGCGATCCCCGGGAAGAACGAGGGAACTCACCTAACGAATCGGCTTCGTCGCCGTCCGCGCGCCAAGCCGCTCGCCGGCGCAGTCGTGTCTTGCCGGATCGCCGCATCTTGCCGGGGTGATCCGAGGGCGCGGACCGTCATCGCCCTCCCAGCTTGTCTCGATTACCGAGGGCCGATCATTCGGTTGCGGAGGCGGAGGCGGTCGGTGCAGCGTCGGCATCGCCGGACGACGCCAGGGCGTCGGACGCCTGCGCCGTGATGAACATCGGATCGACGCCCGGAGCGAGGGGGCGGAGGGCGAGGAGACGGGTCTCGGCACGCCCCGGCGACCGAGGGCGGAAGAGGGCATCGCCGACCGATGCCCCCTGATCGCCGGCGGGGCCGACGATGAGGAGGCCATCGGCGGGGACGGTCACCTCGCACCGCAACCGATCGAGGACCCGCTTCCGCTGGCTCGTCTCGAGTTTGAACGCGCCATCCTCCCCCACGAACGATCGCTCCATCGGGCCGTGGCGGATCACCGGCACGAGATCGACGCGGACGCGGCCATCCGCCGCGGGCCACGCCTTGAGGGTGAAGTGGGGGACGGCGTCGGCATAGTTGGCCCCGCGGAGGCCATCCTCCTCCTGTTCGAGAACGACCAGATCGGGGATCGACTTCAACGACACAAGCTCGCTCTCGCGGCCGGGGAGGAGCCGGAGGACGCGCCGCACCACCGGGGGATTGGCGTCGGCGGTGTTGACGGAAGGAGGAGGGCCTCCGTCGCCGGCGCTGACGGGAGGCTCGAGGGCGGCGAGGATCGGCTCCGGAAGTTGCCCGAGGAGGATCCCGGCCCGGAGTCCATTGGCCGCAAGTCGACGACGGACCGACTCGTCGATGACCTGCTCGTCGACGCGGGCCCAGAGCTCGTCATGCCCCGCATGCTGCTGCTCACAGCGCAGGAAGAACACCTCGAGGGGGAGCGTCTGGGCGACGGGGCGCTTTGCCACGCCGCCCGCGGCGCCGACGCCCTGCGGCAATCGTTCCGGGAGGAGGGCATCGATCGTCGGCGCGGAAACGCATCCCGCCGCCGCCAGCAAGGCGGCCAGGAGGAGCGACGACAGACCTCTCACGCGGATCGCCATGCGCAAGGCATCGCAGAAAAAGGAGAAGGGAATGGCAGGGAATCGGTCCCTGTCCGAGGGGGCGGAGGGTAGGCCTGGGGACGGAAAGCGTCAACGCGGCCCGTGGAAAGACCCCCGGGGATCTTCCCCAAAGGTCGCCAAAGCCCCCAGTTGCCCCGCGCTTACGAAACGGCTTTGACGGCGCTTGCGAAGATCGCCAGGCCGGCGCCGGAGGCGTCGCCGTCGAGACGGCCGTTCCAGGATGGATGCTGGGTGGCGACGAGGAACCGCTCCGGGTGAGGCATGAGCCCGAACACGCGGCCGGTCGGATCGCAGACCCCGGCCACGTCACCGGCCGAACCGTTGGGATTGGTGGCCTGCCCACCGGCGTCGGTCGTGTAGCGGAGGACGAGCTGCCCCGCCGCGGCGAGCGCGTCGAGATCGGCGGCAGACCTGGTGACGAAGCGCCCTTCGCCGTGGGCCACCGGGAGGTCGAAGGGCTGATCGAGCCCTTGGAGCATGACGCATTTGCCAGGCTTCGCCGCGAGGCGGACCCACTGATCGGTGAACTGCCCTGAACGGTTGTGGGCAAGCGAGGCCCTCGGCTTCCCGTCGGGATCGGCGACAAGCATCCCCGTCTGCATGAGCACCTGGAAGCCGTTGCAGATCCCGAGCACGAGGCCACCGCGGTCGCGGAAGCGGGCGAGGAGATCGCCGAGCCTGGTCTTCAACTCGAGGGCGAGGATCCGTCCGCTGGCGATGTCGTCGCCGTAGGAGAACCCGCCGGGGATGCAGAGGATCTGGGAGTCGTCGGCAAGCGAAGGCTTCTCCGCCAGAGCGTGGACATGGACCCGCCGGGCAATGGCCCCGGCCCGCTCGAAGGCGTGAACGGTCTCATGATCGCAGTTCGTGCCGGGGGCACGGAGGACGAGAACGCGGGGGGAGAGCATGCTGGAATCCCTGGCGAAGGGGCGATCGGGAACGGATCAAACCGGTGATGGAAACGGAGAGGAAACGGGAGCAAGGGAAAGGAACGCGGAGGAGCGCCGGGGCGCGGTCATGTCGAGGTCTTCCGCGACCGCCAGGCACGGGCCAGACGGTCGATCGCCACGGATTCGTCCGCGCCGAAGCAGCCGGTGATCGTGACTTCGGGGGCCGTGACGACCTCCCCCACCCAGGCCCAGGGGATGCCCTCGAGCCATTCCCCCATCCGGCCGAAGAACTCGGCATCGACTTCGCAGACGAACCGACAGGGGGATTCGGCGAAGGCGATCGTGAGATCGGCATGCCGCCCCTGGCCCCCTTCGAGCAGCGTCGGCACCTTGCCGAGATCGATCGTCGCCCCGATGCCGCCGCCGATCGCCATCTCCGCCACCGCGGCGAGCAGACCGCCGTCGGAGACGTCGTGGCAGGCGAGGATTCCCCCGTCGCGGATCGCTCGGGCCAGATGCCGGAAGGTCTTCCGGCACGACGGCGCGTCGATCGTCGGGACGGCGCCACCGGTGACGACGCCGAGGGCCTCGAGTTGGCTCCCGGCAAGGTCATCTCGGGTGAGGCCGATCACCGCCAAGCGGCTGCCCGGTCGTTTCAGGTCGGGGGTAACGACGCGGCGGACGTCGTCGACCTGCCCCATCGCCGTCGCCAGGAGCGTCGGCGGAATCGACAGTTCACGCGGCTTGCCCGCGGCATCGGTCCAGGCAAAGACGTTGTTGAGGCTGTCCTTGCCGGAGACGAACGGCGCACCGAGATCGACCGCGACGTCGTGGCAGGCCCGGCAGGCCTCGACGAGCGTGCCGAGCGATTCCGGCCGGCGCGTGTCGCCCCAGCAGAAGTTGTCGAGCAGCGCGATGCGGTCGGGATCGGCGCCGGTGGCGACGACATTCGCCACCGCCTCGATGATTCCACCGGCGGCCATCTGCCAGGGATCGAGCGGCCCGATCCGGTGGCGGAGGCCGACGCCGAGCGCGATCCCCCGGTCGCGGCCGAGCACGCCGCGGACGACCGTGGCATCGGCGGGGCCTTCCCCGGGGCCGAGGAGTGGCTTGACGACGCTGCACCCCTGCACTTCATGGTCGTACTGGCGGATGATCCATTCCTTACTCGCCACATCGGGAGCGGCGAGGATCTCGAGGAGCGTGGCGCCAAGCGACGCCGTCGTCGCGCTCCACGCGGGCGTGGTCGTGGGGAGCGGCACGTAGCGCGACTGGAGCCGCTGGCGGGGGCGTCCTTCGTGGAGGAAGTGGCAGTCGAGGGCGCCCGCGACCTTTCCCTGCCACTTCAGTTCGATCCGGCTGTCGCCAGTGAACGTCCCGATCGCCGTCGCCTCGACCCCTTCGTCGGCGGCAATCCGGGCGAGCTTCTCCCAATCGCCGGGGGCGACGGCGAGCACCATCCGCTCCTGGGCTTCGGAGATCCACACCTCCGTCGCCGACAGCCCCTCATATTTCAGCGGCACTTTGTCGAGGTCGACGGTCGCCCCGAGGCTCGCCCCCATCTCGCCGACGGCGCTGGAGAGGCCGCCGGCCCCGCAATCGGTAATGGCGTGGAACAGGCGCTGGCGCGAGGCTTCGAGGATGAACTCGACGAGCATCTTCTCGTTGATCGCGTGACCGATCTGCACCGACCCGCCCGACTGCGATTCGCTGTCGCTGGTCAGCTCGATGCTCGAGAATGTAGCGCCATGGATTCCGTCGCGCCCCGTGCGGCCGCCGGCCACGACGACCAGATCACCCTTCCGCACCTCCGTCTGGGCGGAGTTGCGTGGCATGATCCCCACCGTCCCGCAGAACACCAGCGGATTGCAGAGATAGCCGGGATGAAAGGCCACGGCGCCGGCGATCGTGGGGATCCCCATTCGGTTGCCGTAGTCGCGTACGCCGGCCACGACCCCTGCGAGGAGCCGTTGGGGCGGGATCACCCCCGGCGGCAGTTCGGCGGCCGGCGTGTCGGGGGCTGCGACGCAGAAGACATCGAGGTTGGCGATCGGCTTCGCGCCGAGGCCGGTGCCGAGGACGTCTCGGATCACCCCGCCGAGGCCGGTGGCGGCGCCGCCGTACGGCTCGATCGCCGAGGGGTGGTTGTGGGTCTCGACCTTGATGCAGATGTCGTGATCGCCGTCGAAGCGCACGACGCCCGAGTTGTCGCGGAACACGCTCACGCACCAGTCGCCCCGGCCGAGGGCCTCACGGACTTCCTGCGTCGCGGCAAACACCGTCTCTTTAAGGAGGTTGTCGTAGCGGACGGCGCCGTCGGGCCCCTCGTGGTCGATCGGGCTGCCGAGGGTCTTGTGGCAGCAGTGTTCGCTCCACGTCTGGGCGATCGTCTCAAGCTCGATCTCGAGCGGCGCCCGGCCGAGGGTGGCGAAATGATCGCGCACTGCAGAAAGCTCAAGGGGCGAGAGGGCCAGGCAACGCTCGCGGCTGAGCTTCGCAAACGCCCCCTCGTCGAGCCCATCAAGCGGCACCTCGGTCTCCGTGAACGCCCACGGCCGTCCACCGGAAAGGGCCCGCAGGGGAAGGGGGCCGACGACGACGTCGTGGATCGCGTCGCTGGCCAGCAGCTTCCATGCAAGCCGTTGGGCATCGGCCTGGGGGAGAGCCGGGAGCCAGTATTTCCGCACGCTCCGCACGGCGACTGCCTCGAGCCCCAACAGCCGCATCGCTTCGAGCACGCTCTGGGCGGCGGGGTCGGTGACGCCCGGCTTGGGGAGGACATGGAGGGGAAGAGGAAGCGTTGCGGCGGGGGGCGTGCCGGCGGCATCGGCGGCCGACGACGCGGCGCCTGTGAGCTCAAGAATCGTGAACTGCTCCGTCACCGGATCGGCCAACAGCGACGCAGCGACACGCTCGAGATCGCTCCTCGACAGCTCCCCTTCGATGAGCCATGCGGTGACGACGCGCGCTGAATTGCAGACGACTAGGCCGAGATCGGCAGCGCCCTTCACCACCGCGCGGGCGGCATGGTCGTTGGCGGAATCGGTAGAGAGGACGTCAACTTCCCACAGCATCACGGCGTTCCTTGGCCCGTTGAAGGAGATCGAGGAGGGTTTTGCGATCGCCGGCTTCGAGCGCCTCGATGAGCCGGTCGGAGATCCGGCGGACCCGGGTCAGCGCCCGGGCGACCTCGGCGGCGTTGTCGAGAAGGATGTCGGCCCACAGGGCGGGATCACCGGCGGCGATCCGCGTGCTGTCGCGCCAGCCACCGGCCGTGAAGCGGGTGACGTCTGCCGGCGTCGCCGCCGCGAGGGCCGCGGCGATGAGATGCGGAGCGTGGCTGGTGGCGGCGAGGATCCGGTCGTGGACCCTCGGCGGCATCAGGAACACCGTCGAGCCGAGGGCCGACCAGAACTCCGCCACCTGGGAGGCGTCGCTCTCCGGGGTCCCCTTGGCGGGCGTGACGACGGTCAGGCGTCCCTCGAACAGGCCGGGGTCGGCGGCCACGGGGCCACGGCGGTGGCTGCCGGCGATCGGGTGAGCGCCGACAAACCGGCAGCGGCGGCTCTTCCGGCGCCGCTCCCAGCGGGCCACGATCGAGCCCTTCGTGCTCCCGGCATCGGTGAGGAGCGTGCCCGGACGGGCGGCTTCGTCGATTCGATCGAGGAGGGGGCCGATCGTCGACACGGCAGAGGCGACGACCACCAGATCGGCCTGGGCGACTCCGGCGGCGAGGTCGGTCGTCGTCTCGTCGACGATCCCACGCTGTCGTGCTTCGGCCAGCGACGCGGGGGTGCGGCCGACACCGATGACGCGGTCGACCAGTCGACGGGCCTTGAGGGCCAGACCAACCGACCCACCGATCAGTCCCACTCCCACGATCGCGACGCTCGGCCACGGCGGGGATGGCTGCCTGGGAGCCTTCATGAGCGATGGCGTCGGGGGGCTTTCGGGCGGCGGGACGGACAACGGCTGCACGACGGGAGTCGGCATACCCCAACGGCAGTTTTCTACCAGATGGCGGGGCGATGTGTTAGGGTCGGGCTCAGAGGGGGCATCAGGGGCGCTTTCGTCCCCGCGGGTGATCGCCCGGAAAGCTTTTTCCGAGGGCAAGGACCATGGCGTTCACGACCCAGATGCCGACAAAACTGTTGGCCGGCATTCTCGGCCGGATGGCGATGTCGCTTGCCGCCGGAGTCGCGGTTCGGAAGGCCTGGAAAGGGGAGGTGGAACGTGTTCCGAGGCGCTGGCGCGGCGCCATGGAAAGCGTTGGCCAGGCCCTCGGTCGAGGGGAGAGCCTGTCGGCGGCAATGGCCCAGGCTGACGAGGCTTTTCCGCCGTTGATTCGGGCGATGGTCGCGGTCGGCGATCGCACCGGCCACGAGGCGGAGACGCTCCGCGAACTCGCCTCGATGCTCGAGCACTCGCTGCGAACACGCCGCGAATTGCTCCGTGGGCTTGTCTGGCCCGCGTTCCAGCTGCTGATCGCGATCCTCGTCGTCGGCTTCCTGATCTGGGTGGCAGGGGGGATCCGCGACGAGCGCGGCGCGCCGATCGATATCCTCGGCTTCGGTCTTGTTGGCTCTGCCGGGCTGGCCGCCTACTCTTCGATCGTGGCCTTCCTGGCGATCGCGGGGCTGATCGGCGGACGGATGGCCGTCGCGAGTTGGCAGCGCAACGGCATCGTCCGCCGCTGGCTCACGCCGCTGCCGGTGATCGGCACGGCAGCGCGGGCTGCCGAAGCGGCGGCCTGGTGCCGGGCGGCGAGCCTCGCGAGCGCCGCGGGCCTCGATGCCGGAAGCCTCGTCCGTCTCGGAGCCTCGGTGGCACCGGGAATCCCCCTCGACGCCGACCGGGTCGAGCGGCGCCTCCGGGGGGGCGCGACCCTCGCCGACACGCTCCGGGAGAGCGGCGGCTTTCCACGAACGATCATCGAGGGCGTGATGGCCGGCGAACTCACCGGCAACACGGCCGAGGTCCTCGATCGGCTCGCGCGGGATTCCGATGAGGAGGCCCGTCGCGCGTTCCATGCCGCCGCCCAAGTGGCAGGATTTCTCGTCTGGGGGATCGTTGCGGCCGGAATCGTCTTTGTCATCTTCCGCATTTTCTCTTTTTACGTGGGAGCCATTCAGGCCGTCGCCGGTGGACGATGATGGAGGTGGAATCGAGGAGGCCGAACAGGTTCGGCCGGCCAAGGACTGAGGGCCCGACCGTGATCCGCCCGTTGCCGACTTTTCGCATCCTCGTCGCGGCGGCCTTCATGGCCCCGGCCGCACTGCCGGGCCGTGCCGCCGACGACGGTGCCGTGGCCCAGGGGGGGGAGCCCGGCGGGGATGATGGAGGCGCGGTCCGATCGCCGGGCGCCGGCCCCTCCTCACAGCAGGTGTTCATGGCGGAGCGGGGGCTGGTCCGCTATCGCGGGGCCTGGCGGACCAGTCAGGAGATCGAGCTCATCGAGCGGTCGGAGCGGGAGACGGTCGCGCAAAAGCAATGGGGCCCGCGGCTGGAGAAGCTGCGTCGCCGTATCGATGACCCCGCCACGTCAGCGACGGCCGCCGAGGAACTCCGAGAGATCGTCGATCCGGCTGCGGTGCCGGCGCTCGGCGCGGCTCTGGCCCGCGAAGGGGTGCCCCAGGTGCGGGCCTTTCTCCTCGAGTCGCTGGCCCGCATCGGGTCGCCCGACGCGATCGCAATCATCCTCCAGGTGGCCATCGACCATGCCGATCCCGACACCCGGCTGACCGCTGTCGAGCGCCTCCAGGCGATCGGCGCACGGATCGCCGAGCCCGCGTGCGTGGCAGCCCTCGGCGGGCCGGACAATGCCCGCGTCAACCGCGCTGCCGAGGTAATCGGAGCCCTCGGGCTCTCCGGGACGGTGGCGGCGCTCGTCGAGGCCCTCGAAACCGAGCATGTCGTCATCGCGTCCGATGGTCGCCAGGCAGGGCAGACCAGCGTGGCCTTCGGCAACTCCGGTGGGGAAGGTCTGTCGCTCGGCGGGGGACCGAAACGGGGCAAGGTGCGGCTGCGGAACGAGGCGGCCCTGGGGGCGCTGGTCCGGATCACCGGCCAAGACTTCCAGTGGAATCTTCCGGCGTGGCGGCAGTGGCTGGCTAGCCAAGAGCTTGCAGAGCCTGTCGATCTCCGCCGCGGCCGCTGACGGCCAGTGTCAGGCGGCCCTTTTCAGGCTGCCTGACGGGCGCGGCGCGGGAACCATTCCGGCTCGAGGACGAGCAGCGCCACCCGGTTTTCCAGGTTGGGTCGGAAGACGACCAAGAGGAGCACCGGGAGGAACCAGGCGAGAAACAAGCCGCCGTCGTGGGCCTTCCAAAACTGGCTCCCGATGAGGACCGCGGCGGTGCAGCTCATGAGCGTGCCGAGGTTCTTCGGCGAGGGCCAGATCGCGAGCGTGGCCATCATCGCGACGAAGGCCGCGAGCACCGGGAGCCTGAAGACAGCGTCGTTGGCCGGCAGGGCCCAGAATCCCTCGAGCGTGACCTCGTTGGGGAAGATCCAGCCGAACATCTGCCGGAGTTGACCGACGAAGACTGCCGAGTCGGCCGTTTTCCACCACAGCGCGGCGACGAGCATCGCCAGGGCAACGGCGACGCCGACAGCAAACCGGCGGATGCCTCGCTCCCAGTAGAAGCTGCACCACAGGGGGAGGAGGAACACCGGATAGTAGGTCGTGCCCATCGCCATCCCGATGAGAAATCCCGAGGCGAGGGGGAGGCGGTAGGTGGCGATCGCCCAGATCACCAGCGCCCCCGGCAGGGCGTGGTCGACCCGTCCGGTCATGATCGCCGTGTAGGGGAGGAGAAGGTAGAGCACGGCCGCGGCGATCCCGAGACGGGCGTTCTCGAAGTGACGCCAGCCAGTGAAGACCATCCCCGCGACGATCGCCAGTTGCGAGAGGATCGCCATCACTCGGGCAGTGGTCTCATTGACGATCCTGGCGTCGCCGGCAGCCTCAACCGTCCCCTGGCCGTCGGCCTCGGGGGAGAAGATTCGCTGCGCCGAGATCCGCGGCAGGAGGAAGAGAAGCGGATAGCCGGGCCCGAGTCGCTCGAGGGGATCGGCTTCGTCCCGCGCCTCGACGGGCTCGATTCTGGGGGCGGCGGCGGCGGCGGCCGCGACGTCGGATTGCTGGGGGCGCGACGTGATCACGTTGGCCAACAGGAACACGAGCAGCGAACTCCCCAAAAACACCAGCCCCCCGGTGGTAAGGTTGGGCTCGAGGAGCGGCCGGCGAACCATCATCGAGTCGAACAGCATCCGCACCAGGAATGCCGCTGACACCGAGAACAGCCAGATGTAGCCGAGCTGGAGCGCCGCTTGATTGGCCCGGAAGCTTCCGTACTCCACCGCCAGCAATCCCGGCGCGAAGAGGATCAGGCCGACGAGATCGAGATTCCTCACGCTCCAGACGCGGTTGAACTTGAAGAACAGCGCGATCGAGAGGAGCGACGAGAGGTAGAACCACGTCGTTGGATTGACGCGGTAATAGTGGAACAGGATGTCGCTCATGCACACGCTCGTGGCTAGGGCCCGGTCCCAGCCCTGCATTCCAGCCCCCGAGCCAGCGCCCTGTTCATGGCTGCTCGGTGCGCCGCTCAGGGCCGACGGTGGCTCCGTGCCGGAGATCCGGCGGGCACCGCGGTCGCGGCGGCGACGGAATCCACTCCGACAGGGTACGGCGCGGGCCCCGCTTTTGAAAGCCACGGCCCCCCAGGTCGATCGTGGCGAGGCTTGTGCCCCCGCCCGAACGACCCAAAAGCAGGGGGCCGGGACGGGTTTGCACCCCGTCCCGGCCCCGCTTGGAAACGTCGCTTTCGAGGCCGACTAGCAACCGCATCGGGCTGCGTCGCCGGCTCGTCCGGCTTGGTCAGTCGGCGTTCGCCGCTTCGCCGCCGGCCCGGGTGACGAGCGCGGCATAGATGCGGATCGGAGTGTCGCCCGAGATGAGACGCACCGATCCGTCACCGAACACATGGTTGGCACCAGCCGAGTGGAACGCGTACGTTTCGCCGGTCCCCTCGGTGCCGTAGACGGCCCCCTTGTAGGGTGCGGTCTCGACGCTCTCGCCGTTGGTGATGTTGACCGCGCCAGTGGCACTCGGGCCGCCAAAGAGCGTGCCGTCGGCGGACGAGCCGTCGAAGGCGAAGTCGCTCGCCGGACGGCACCAGCCGCCGCCGTTGATCCGCCGGGCCGGGAACGCTCCGGAGGCGTTGTCAGCTTTCTTGCCACGGGTCCACTTATAGGGCCGGCCAGCCGATTCGGCGATCGCGATCGTCTTCGACGTGCCGTCGATGCAGTCAGCCAGACGCACCTTGATAGTGCCGTTGTAATCCTTCGGCATGAAGCCATCGGCCGGGCCCGACTTCTGCGCTCCCTGAGCGAGATTTTGGGCGACATCGGCGCGGTTGTCGCTGATCGTGCCGCCATTGGCCAGACGCGAGTCGACGAAAATCGTCGGCGAGTAATCGGTCGTGGCAGTGAACAGGCCGACGGTGGCAAAGCCGTTGCCGGCCGCGTTGACGGCAGCCTTGATGTCGCTGACGGGGTAGCCGCTCGGCGTGGAGCTCGTCTCGGGGTCACCGTCGAAATTGTTGCTCGACGGCGCTGACGGGCACTCGAACGTCTGCAGGCGGGTCATCGCGAGCACGGCGTTGGGGATCAGGAAGCCCCCGGCGGTGTTCGGCGTCACGCTGCTCCAGTTCTGCGCGAAGTCCCAGCGGTTGCCGAGGTTGCCTTCCTCGAAGAACGGGAGGAGACGCGTCACCCAGGCGATCCGCGCCGCGCCGTTGTTGGGCCGGTAGCTGTTGGGGAGGGTTCGTTTCGAGCTTTCGTGGTTGAGAATCGCCAAGCCGATCTGCTTGAGGTTGTTGGAGCACTTCGAACGGTTAGCGGCTTCACGGGCAGCCTGGACGGCTGGCAGGAGCAGCCCGACAAGGGTGCCGATGATCGCGATCACCACGAGCAGCTCGACGAGCGTGAATGCCCGACGTGCGGGAACGGAGCGGATGGACATGGGAGTTCCTCGAGGGAAGGGGACGAAGGGAAATCGGAACGAATGGGAGAGGGGCTGGGGGCCTGATCGGGGCGAACCTGATCGGGGCGGGCCAGCCGGCAGTGAGAGGGACCAGGAAACGAGGACGGAACGAAAGGCTCAGCGGAGCCGTCGCTTCCCTCCGGTCATTCCGGTCGGTACTGCAGACGGAAAGGAAATCGGCTTTTGACGATTGCGACTTAATGTTTATCGAAACGGTCAACAAGGTTGTCATTAGTATCTTATCAATACGATCGTCGTGGTCAAGATTATTTCTGGCGTCTTTTTTCCCTGGTTTTTCGATCCGGGGAACCTTTCCCAGAGGGGGAGAGGGAAAATCTTCCGCCGAACTCATCGGTGCGGCGGGCGGGGGAGGGGAGAGGCTGGAAACGAGCGCCTCAGCCAGGAACCAAGGGTCTCAGCGTTGCTCGCCCTGCGTCAGGCGGGTCTTTTCCGTCCGCTCGATCTGGACCACAACCCCGTCCTGGACGATCGCCAGAACAGACCCATACCGGAGGCCCCGGAGGGCGTCATCGATCCGGTCGAGGGCGGGGTGCCGGGGAGTGGCTCGCCCAGCCTGGGGGGAAGAGGCATCGTCTTTCGGCGAAACGGAGGGGGGCTGGCTGCTCATGGTTGGGGTCGACTCATGTCAGGGGCAAAGGGAGAAGCGTCAGATGACATATTCCGGATCGGGCAGAAACACACGGACATGGCGCGGTGTGATCGACACCGATTCGCCCGGCTGGAGGCCGAGCTCGCGGGCCGCCGCCGAGGGGAGATCGACGTGGAGATCGCTGCCTCCCTGCCTCGGCTGGCAGGTGATGCGAGTGATCGGGCCGGTGCGTGTCTGGCGGAGCACCGTCGCCGCGAGGCTCGTGCCCACATGGGCTTCTGACGTGCCGCCGGAAGGAGCGCGGGCGATGTCGAGCTCGTGGGGGCGGAGGTAGACACGGGCCTCACGGGCCTGGGCATGGGGATAATCGGGATAGTTGATCGGCACGCCATGCCAGAAGGCAAGGCCGTTCTCCACCCGGCCGTGGTAGACGTTGACGTTGCCGAGGAAGTCCATCACGAACGGCGTGGCCGGCTTGTCGAAGACCTCTTCGGGCTTGCCGCGCTGCTCGACGTGGCCCTCGTTCATGACCACGACTTCGTCGGCCAGTTCGAAGGCCTCTTCCTGATCGTGAGTTACGAACACGGTCGTCATGCCGATCTCGTCGTGGAGGCGGCGGAGCCACTGCCGCAGCTCGACCCGCACTTTCGCGTCGAGGGCCCCGAAAGGCTCATCGAGGAGGAGGATCCGCGGGCGGATCGCGAGGGCCCGGGCGAGGGCCACCCGCTGGCGCTGGCCGCCGGAGAGCTGCGCGGGCTTCCGCGAGCCGAGGTTGTCGAGACGCACCAAATGGAGCAGCTCGTCGACCCGGGCCTTGACCTCGGCCTGCGGGGCTTTCCGCACCCGCATCCCGAAGGCGATGTTTTCAAACACGCTCATGTGGCGGAAGAGGGCGTAGTGCTGGAACACGAAGCCCACTTCCCGCTGTCGGGCGTGGCGGTCGGTGATGTCGGTGCCGTCCTCCGCGATCCGGCCGGAGTCGGGCCACTCGAGCCCGGCGATGATTCGCAGGAGCGTTGTCTTGCCAGAGCCCGACGGCCCGAGGAGCGCCAGGAGCGTCCCCTGGGGGACGTCGAGCGAGACGTTGTCGAGTGCCTTGAAGGCGCCGAATGATTTGGAGACGCCGTCGACGCGAATGCTCATGGTCCAAGACCTCCCGTGGTCGGGTCGGTGTCGGCGCCGGGGGCCCGGGCCGCTTCGAGTTCTTTCGATTCCGTTTCCAACTGTCGCTCGATGAACACCTTGGCGACGAGCGTCAGCAGGGCCAGGGCCGCCAACACGCTCGCCACCGCCATCGAGGCCGGCGTGCGGTATTCCTGAAAGAGCTTTTCGACACGCAGCGGCATCGTGTCGGTGGCGCCTGCGATGTGACCACTGACGACGTAGACGGCGCCGAACTCCCCCATCGCGCGGGCGTTGGCAAGGACGACGCCATGGAGCAGCGCCCAGCGGATGTTGGGGAGCGTCACGCGCCAGAACACCTGCCAGCCGTTGGCCCCCAGGCTGACCGCCGCCATCTCCTCCTCCGGCCCGATCGCCTCCATCACCGGGATCAGTTCCCGCACCACCAACGGCAAGGTCACAAACGTCGTCGCGAGGACGAGCCCCGGCCAGGCGAAGATCACCTTCACCGCCAGCGAGGCGAGGGTCGGCCCGAGGAGCCCCTGCCGGCCGAAGATCAGCACTAGCGCCAGGCCGGCGACCACCGGAGAGACGGAGAAGGGGACGTCGAACAGCGACACCAGCAGCGATCGCCCCGGAAAGCGGAAGCGGGCGACGAGCCAGGCCGCCGCGACGCCGAAGATCGTGTTGATGAGCACGGCGATGGGGGCGACGGTGAGCGACAGCCAGATGGCGTGCCGCGTGTCGGGGTCGTGGGCCAATGCCTCCCACCACGCCTGTGGGCCATTGGAGAAGGCATCGACAAACACGCTCGCCAGCGGCGCGACGATGAGCAGGCCGACGGTCGCCACCGCACCCGTGATGAGGAGCAGGCCGAGCGGGCTTGTGGCGGTGGCGGCGTCGCGGGGTTTGGAGGTCATCGCGGTGGGGCCTGTCACTGGGCGTTGCGGGCCAGGCGCTGCTGGAGGACGTTGACGACGATGAGCATCGACAACGACATGCCGAGGAGGACGACGGCGATCGCGGTCGCCTCGGCGTAAGCGAACTCCTCGAGGCGGGAGACGATCAGCACCGGTGCGATCTCCGTCTTGAACGGCATGTTGCCTGAGATGAAGACGACCGAGCCGTACTCGCCGAGGGTCCGCGCCAGGGCCAGGGCAAAGCCGGTGACTACGGCGGGAAGGATGCCGGGGAGCACGACGCGGAGGAACGTCTGGGATTTGCTCGCGCCGAGGAGGCGGGCGGCCTCTTCGGTGTCTTTGTCGAGGCTCTCGATGACCGGCTGGACGACCCGGATCGCGAACGGCAGGCTGACGAAAACCAGCACCAGCACGATGCCGAGTCGCGAGTAGGCGCCCTTGATCCCCACGGGCACGAGGATTTGCCCGAGCCAGCCCTTCTCGACATAGAGCGTCGAGTAGACGAGGCCCGCCACCGCCGTGGGGAGGGCCAAGGGAATGTCGACGAGGGCGTCGAGGATCCGCCGTCCCGGAAACTCCAGGCGCACGAGCACCCAGGCGACAAGGAGGCCGAGGAGTGAGCTGATGATGGCGGCGGCAAGCGACGCCCCCAGCGACACCGCATAAGCCGCCCGGGCCCGCGGTGTCCATGCCGCCGCGAGGAATCCGGCGGGGCCAAGCGAGGCCGCTCGAAGAATGAGCACGGCCAGGGGAATGACGACGAGGCCCACGATCATCAGCGACGTGATCGCAGCGCTGAGGCCGAATCCGGGAAGGACGGTGCGCTGGCGGGCGCGGCGGGTCGGGATCGACGTTGGTGGATTCTTGTTCATCGGACGCTGTCGATCGGTTGCGGGGAAGGGAGGGGAGCGGCACGGAGCCGGTGGGCTCAGTTCGAGGCCCCGGCCGGTTGGTAGATCTTGTCGAACTCACCCCCCTCGCCGAACAGGTTTTTCATCGCGTCGTCCCACGAACCGGCGGCGAAGGTGATGTCGAAGGTCTCGATCTGTGGAAATCCCGCCGGCGGACCCTTGGCATCGGCGGTCCACGGCCGGTAGTGGTGTTTGGCGACGATCGCCTTCCCTTCCGGCGAGTAAAGGAAGCCGAGGTAGGCCTCGGCGGCGTGACGCGTCGACTTCCGATCGACGTTCCCGTCGACGACGGCCACCGGCGGATCGACGCGGATTGACCGCTTCGGGTAGACGATTTCGAGGGCCCCCTTCGATTCATCGACCTCGAGATGGGCCTCATTCTCGAACGTCAGATGAACGTCGCCGATCTCTTTCTGGGAGAAGGTGGCGGTGGCGGCCCGGGCGCCGGTGTCGAGGACCGGCGTGCGGCGGTAGAGGCGTTCCACAAACCCGCGGGCGTCGTCCGCGGAGCCCCCGGCGGCAAGGACGGATCCCCAGGCGGCAAGAAAGCTGTACTTACCGTTGCCCGACGTCTTCGGATTCGGAGTGATGATCTCGATGCCGTCGCGATCGAGATCCGGCCAGTCGGTGATGCCCTTGGGATTGCCTTTGCGGACGACGAACACGACGACCGAGTGGTAGGGGATCGAGCCGTTGTCGAAGCGCTGCTGCCAGTCGGCCTTGACGAGCCCCGACTTGGCGATCGCCTCGACATCGGGCCAGGTAGCGAGGGTCACGACGTCGGCTTCGAGGCCGTCGATCACGGCCCGTGACTGGCTCCCCGAGGCGGCGTGCGACTGCTTGATCGCCACCTCGGTGCCGTGCTCGGCCAGATAGTGCTTGGCGAAGGCCGTGTTGATGTCCTTGTAGAGCTCGCGCGTCGGGTCGTAGGAGACGTTGAGGAGCTCGATTGATGGCGTCGTGGTCGTGCCCGTCCCCGAAGGTTTCGAGCATCCTGCCGTCAGGCCGGTGAGCGCGACAGCGATGAGAATGATCACTCTTGCAGGGGGGCTGAAAGAAGGGCGTGACATCGTCATCAGAGAGGGGCCCCGGGAGGCAAATGATTCGATCGGCCGAGCACACGCGTGCACAGTGTGATGTTCATTATCAAAATCGTCAACATCATCATGTATCTTTCGTGGAAATAAGAAAGCCCGCCTGAAAACGTTGTTTCCAGGCGGGCTTCACCGGTTTTTTGACCCGGACATCGCAGACTACCCCGCCCTGTCGGGCCCATGAAGCGGCAGACGGGGGGCTGGTGGTCCACGATCCGGGTGGTTTTCTCGAGGGGCTTTCTCAGCAGACGCAGGTGCCGCAGCAGACGGGGACGCCGCCGAAGCAGACGGTGCAGGCGCAGCCGGCTTGGCAGCAGGCAGCCAGGCACTCGCAGCAGCCCTGGGTCAGCTTGCAGCAGTCCTTGTCACCGGATCGGCAGGTGATGCAGACCCCCTTCGCGGTCGGTTCGCAGGTGCAGCTGCAGAAGCAGAGATTGCACTGGGCGACGCAGATCCCGTTCTTCGTGCACGCGCAGCTGCACATCCCCTCGGCAAGGCTCCGACAGAGGTTTTGGAGCGTGCCGCAGGAGGCCTGATCGGGGCATTCGCAGTGGATCTTGAAGCCATCAGCGCACTTTTCGAATCGCAGTGTGCAGCGGGGCACGGCGCACCAGGCCGGAGCCGGGCCAACGCCGTGTTGGGCGGGGCTATGGGCCGCACCGTGGTGCGGTCCAGCGGCGGTACGGTCCGCCAGCCCAGAACCCATGGTCATTCCGTTCGCCATGGAAGTCTCCTTTATCTGTCCCCGGGGAGCCGTCGGGGGTGCCGGCGGGGAGCGGGGGCGGTTTGGATGCACTCCGGACTGTCCGGAGGGGGCGGGACCGTAGTCCGGCAGTCACGTCGGCGCCAATGGGGGTTTTGGCCCTACGGCCGTGGGTGCTTGCGGAATTGGGCGGGAGTTCGCCAACGGTCGTAGGGTACGCGCGAAAGCCCCCACCTCTTCGGCCGTCATTGAGACAATCTCGGGCCCTTGTCAGCGGGCGGATGACGTCATCAACATGCTCGGCAGCGGGCCCTGCAGGACTCGTTGACCGCTCCCGTCAGAGCAGCTGCCAGCCAGCCGTGGGCGTCCAGCGGTAGCACGCTCCCGCATCCTCCACCACGAGCCGAAGCCAGTTGTGGGTGACGAGATCCCGCACGCCGGAGTGCCGATTGAGAATGGCGGCAACGCGCTCCCGGCTGGCATCGATGATGACGGTGAGTCGCAGCGGCTCGTGCTGCAGTTTGGTGCCATCGTGAACCGCCTGCCAGGGCAGGCCAACCCGCAGGTCCCCACCGTTCCCCTCAAGGATGCCGAACTGACCCACCACGTCATGAATGACTTTGCTTCCGCTGCCGAAGGCCTTATTGTCAACGGCGGAGGCAAAATACTGCAGCGCGATCCAGCTGGTCACGACCATTGGGGCGGTCATGATCAGCTCGAGCACCTTCCCCTCGGGGTCTTTCGCCGAGCAGTACTCGTGGAGAAAAGAGCGGCCACGGAGGTCGAGCCCTACCGTTCGGCTGCGGTCGGCAATGACGAAGGCGGCATTGCCCGCCAGCCCCCATTCGGGTCGAACCTCCGCCCAGTCGCGGGCCCGGAAGAGCACCGACTCATCGGCGGCGTTGTCCAGCCGCCTGCTCCGTTCATGCCGCGTTGCCTTCCCGGCGGCGGCAGTCCAGGCAAGGATATTGCGAAACTCTTCGCGGTGCGTGGCAGGACAACCCGTCGGACCGAAGAATTCAATCTCATCGGTTGTGGTCCGGTGCACGGCCGCCACGAACCAGGTGTCGGCAGGGATCGCGATGCCCCGCCCGGCCAGTGCCTCACGGACCTGAATGTCGTTGAGAATGGCGGCGGCAACGCGAGCATTCGGCTCGCCGGAATGGCCACCACAGGCGCCGCAGTCGTAGCCCGCACGGTAGGGATTGTTGACCATGGAGGAGGCATGGCCGCAGATGGCGACGATCCTCGCAAACCGATCCGTGAGCCCGAGGTTTCGCAGCATGCCTTCGGCTAGGCCAATCCGCTGGTCGAGCGGGAGGGGATCTTCCGAGCCATCAAGGTCGGGGCCGAGCCGTCGCTGCTCGTCGCGCGTGAGGCCGTCGTTTCGCGGATCGGCCACAGGGGGCGTGAAGCCAAGCGAGTCGGTGAGAAGCTTCGGCAGATAGGCGAGCCCCAGCGACTCCACAAAGCTGTAGCAGGAAATCGACGACGACTGAAAGCCCTTCCAGAGCTTGCGGCCCTTCCTGAGCATTTTCCGGTGGTCGACGGCAGCCGCGACCCGCTCTCCCGATGCTCCCAGCAGCCGCTCAAAGACCGGAAAGGTCGGCTGCAGCAGCACCGGGCAATGAGCGGCGCCGAACGCGGTGCCCAAGCGAACAAACTCCAGCGGCATCCCGAAGAATCCGGCAAACCCACAGGTTTCGACCAGCTCGCTCTGGGCCTCGAGGTGACGCCGCAACACCTCGCTGCGAACATCGATGCAGAAGACCATCTTCAACGTCGGCCGGCCGGTCGCCGCCGGCTGCTTGACCGTGGAAATGTCGGCCAGCAGGCGGCGGCGATGGCTGACCTCACCGGCAACCTGCATCAGGTAGCGGGCCAACACAGCCGGCAGAGGGTCGGGCGGCTCGGGAGCTGTCGGCACGAGCCCTTCGGGTAGGTCTGTCAAACCGGTCGATTCGGCCAAAGCCACGTCACAGGCCAGCCGGAGAGCCAGCAGCCCTGTCAGGTCTTCAGCAATCGGTGTCGGTTCCTCGGCGTGCCAGGCGAGATAGCGAATAAACGAGGCCCAGCCGGCGACCGAAAAGAGTTCTGCCAACAGAAATCGTTCGATGTGCGGCTTGGGAATGGCCAGCCGGGCCAGCAGGTCGGGGATTGCTTCGAGAGGATCATCCGGAAGCGCTACGACCAATTGCCGGAATCCACGGATCCCGAGGTCGTCGAGCCGGCGGCTCAGCTGTGTCCGCTGCCGCCATGCCTCGTAGAGCGGCAAGCTCAGCCAGGGACTCAGCCAGCTGGCCTGCCCTCGGTCGAAGTGGCCAGCACAGTGCCGGGAAATGTCCGTGACGATGTGGCTGTTCCAGCGGGTACCGTTCCGTTCGTCGACCAGTTCCGACACGGTTCGGTAGCGGCGTTCGGCCCCGACCGCTGCCGGCTCGTGGTTGAGGAAGGCCCGACAGTCTTCCACCGTGAGGCTGGCGAACCATTCGGGATGCTCATCCCGGCACTCGGCCAAGGCGGTGTCGAGGTCGGCGGCGATGATTGCCCCGGTGCTCAGTCGCTGTTGAAACCATTCCGCTGTCGGCAGAATGTCACAGACACGAACATCGGTGAGCAGCTGGCGAGCGACCAGAAAAGGCCGGTCGGCGAGGCCAAGAAACGGGTTGACCGCCACGTAGTCAGCCAATGGCCAGAGTGGCGGAATGATTCCCCCGATGGCTGCAAGATGCGCCGCCAGTTCCGCGGGAGTCAGTCTGTTTTGGGCGGTTTCGCCGCTCGTCGTCACGTTGGTCATCACCGGTAGGCTACCTTGCAAGACGCGGACTACGAGACGGCCGCCGGCTGGCCGTAGATCCAGCCAGTCAGCCGCCGGAAGGGAATGTCGAGATAAAAGCCGTTGTTCGCATGCACGTAAAAGACCTGCACCCAGCTCAGATGCGAAAAGCTCTGAATGAAGTTTTGCACGATGAAAATCGCCACAAAACACGCAATCGCCACGACATTCACCGCGAGGTCGAGGGGCGATCGCTCCAGTACCTGTCGCGACATTGTGGCGGCCAGAAGGTGGTCGATCAGTTCGAAGCTCGCGAAGTAGGCGAACGCCACGACCACCGCCGCCGCAATCCCCAGTCCGGAGAGGTTCCAGACCCGCGTGGCGAAGCAGGTGGAGAGCAGGTTGGTGAGGGCCAACAGCAGCACGAAGCCGAGGACGATCCCACCCGGTTTTTCGGTGATCTTGATCCCAAAGCAGGCGAGGGCCAGCCCAAGGATCACCGCTGCCCCGCCGACGGCAAAGATGTCGGTGACGAGCACCGCTCGACCACCTCGGGCGTGTGCCTGGGTCAGCTGGGTGCGAGCCGCTTGTTCCAGCACGCTTCCCGAGCTGAGAAAGGCATGGGCCTTGTAGAGGGAGTGCGCGACGATGTGGAGCAAAGCCGCGGAAAAGCCGCCGAGCCCGCACTGGAGCATCATGAATCCCATCTGAGCAATCGTCGAAAACGCAAGCGAACGCTTCACGCTGGTCTGCGATGGCATGACGACGCCACCGAGGAGCGCGGTGATCGCGCCGACGATCGCTAGCATGCTCAGACAGGCGGGCGAGAGCACCACCAGCGGGCTGAGCCGGATCACGAGAAACCCTCCGGCATTGATGATGCCAGCATGCATCAGGGCGGAAACCGGTGTCGGCGCCTCCATGGTATCGGGCAGCCAACTGTGAAACGGAAACTGGGCCGACTTGGTCATCGCCGCCAGGACAAACAGGCCTCCGATGACCGCGACCAGCATCGAGTTCGCTTCCGACTGTTGCCGCAGGGCCACGGCCTTGGCGAAGATGTCGGTGTAGTCGAAGCTGCCGAGGGCGATATACGTCACCACCAAGGCGGCGATCAGAACGACATTGCCGAGCAGACTGATGATGAGTCTTTTTCGTGCTGCCCAGAGAGCCCAGGGCCGATGGCGGTGGTGGCAGAGGAGGTTATGGAGGCCAAGATCTGCGAGCATCCAGGCGGTGGCGAAGAGGAGCAGGTTCCGGGAGATGACTAGCAGGAGCACCGCGCCGAGCGTGAAGAGCATCCAGCGCAGGAATCGCCCCTGCTCGGGATCGCCGTCGAGATAGCGGACCGCGTACCGGCAGATGACCGCACCGATAAAGCTGATCAGCAGGAGCATGATCGCTGCGAGGTCGTCAAAGTAGACACCGAAGTTGACGGCGGGCAGGCTGGGCACAACCGCCAGCCGAACGTCGATCGGCCCTCTGACGGCCAGCCCCACAGCCACAACAACAGCGAGCACGGTTGCCGCCACGCTCATGGTTTTGGCCAGCCGCCGCATGAAATCGAGGTGCTCGTTCGCCCAGTCCCGCGGGATCAGGCCAGCGGCCAGCAGCATGAGTGCGGGAGCGGTGATCGTCCAGGCAAACAGGCTGTCCATCGGTGGGAATCCATTGACAACGAGTCCAACACGTCGGCGGCGGCAACAAGATACCTGAGGGTGGAAAATATTGCCATTCGCCGGCTGTGCCGAAAACCCGCCAGAGCGACGCCAGATGCAGGCCACCGATGGCACAACACGGTCGCTGTGCCGGAAGGCTCATCAGTGCCCCTCGACACCCATCCCGACCGCAACGATTGTTCCGGCGGCGCCCGTGTCACTGGGCCACCACGCGGGTCGGGGGGGGGGCGGTTCGATACCTACCGGGGGGCGAACGTCCGGACCGAGGCCCGCCCTCCGGGTCGAAGAGGGTCGAAGAGGACATGAGGGACGGGACATGGGCGTCAACCGCATCGTCATGCAAAACGGGGTCGTGTGGTGGTTGCCGCCGCTGCGATCCAAAGACGAGGCCGACCGTGCGACGCCGCGCCCTCCGCGGCGCGGCCAGAAGAACAGTCCGCGGCAGGCTCCTCCCCAGGCCCCGCGGGATGCCGCCGCGACGCCCCCGGCGGGATTCGTGCCCCTCTCCTCACTGGGCATTCCCGGCATCGACTCGATCATGCTCAGCCACGCCGACTTCTACCGCGACGCCTACGATTCCGCGGTCCGCGATCGGAAAGATGGGGATACTGGCACGCAGCCGATTGCGGATCCGGGGCCCGATCCGATTCCCCGCCCTGACCATGGCTCTGGCTCCAGCGGTGACGCGGGGCGGGCGGAATGGTAGGGTTTGGTCGGAGCGGGTGTGACCCCCGGCCGTTCTCCCTCAGCGGGGCCCTGTCTGATGTTCGACAATCCGCTCGCCGCCTCCTCGCAACGCGATCGTTTCGTCGACTACTACGCCTTGCCTCGGGCTCCCTGGGATATCGGCCGCCCGCAGGATGCCTTCATCGCAGCGGCCCCGCGGATCACCGGACGGGTTCTTGACGCGGGATGCGGGCGGGGTGATCTCGCCCTCTGGTTGGCGTCACGCGGCCATGCGGTAACGGGAATCGACTTCCTCGAGGCGCCTCTCGTGGCCGCCCGCCTCAAGGGGGTCCAACTGGGGCTCGCCGTGAACTTCCTGCGCATGGATGCCACCCATGTCGGGTCGCTCCCCGAACGTTTCGACGCCGTCACCGACTGCGGGATGTTCCATTCTTTCGATGACGATCTTCGGACCGCCTACGTGGAGGCTCTTGGTCAACTCCTCGAGCCGGGCGCGAGGGTCTTTATCCTCTGCATGTCGACCGACGAACCGGGGACGCAGGGGCCCCGTCGCGTGGCCGACGAGGAACTCCGGGCGACGTTCTCCAACGGTTGGGAGATCGAGTCGATCGAGCCGGCCCGCTTCGAGGTGGTGCCGGGGATTCCCGGGGCGGAGTTCGGCCCCGGGGGGGCAAGGGCGAGGTTTGTCACCATCAGGCGCCTCGCCGCCCGGTAGCTGTCCGCCGGGAAAACCTCCCGGCCCCCGCCGCTGCACCAACCGCCATCGACGGCGTCGAAGCCCGTTGCGTACGATTCGGGGGGAAGCGTTGACGGCGCGGGTTCGCCCTCTGGCACCTGCCACTGCCATCCGAACGAGGAGATCCGACATGCGCCTGCGAGCTTCGTGGCGGTGGATTGCGGCCATGGCCCTGGCGAGCGCCGGCCCATTGGCCGGCTCGGTCGGGGCGGTCGTCATCGACCGGGTCAACGCAGGGTCAGGCAACATGTCTGCCCCCAGCGATGACCCCGGCTGGAATAACGTCGGCGCGATCGGAGTCGGAGGGGGTGTCTATATCGGTTATGGCTGGGTGTTGACGGCCGGTCATGTGGGCAGCGGTGACGGCATCACCCTCGGCGGCGTGAAGTACCCCATGCTGCCCGGCACCGGCCGCCAACTCACCAACGCCGGCGCAGCCGGGAAGTCGGCTCTCACCGATCTCTTCATGTTTCAGATCGCGAAGCCGTCGCTGAGCCTGCCTTTCATTCATGTCGCCAGCACGCCCCCTCCCAACGGCGAGACGGTCACGCTGATCGGCCGGGGGCGTCTCCAGCAGGCCAATCCGACCTACTGGGACGTGAACTCCTCGTCGAATCCCTGGATCTGGACGGAGACCACGGAGGACCTCGCCAACGAGGCCGGCTTCAAAGCCAATGGTGCGAAGGAGATGCGCTGGGGCACGAACGCCATCGATGACCGCGGCTGGTTCAACGTCGGGTTGGACGTCCTCGGCCTCGGCACGACGTTCGATCCGTATGTTTCCAACAACGAGGCTCAGGTCGTCAACGGCGACTCCGGCGGTGCCGTGTTCGTGAAGCAAGCCGGGGCTTGGAACCTCGCCGGGATCATCATTGCCCAGGGATTGCTGCCGAATCAGCCTGGGGGCACTTCCACGGCAGCCTTCTACAATACTTCGTATTTCGCCGATCTCTCCTACTACAGGCCGCAGATCATTGCGATCGTGGTGCCGGAACCGGCGGCCATGACGCATCTCCTCGCTGCCGGTGGCATCGGTCTCAGTACCTGGTGGTGCCGGCGCCGTCGAGCGGGCTGATTCCCCGGGACGCTTCGAGCCATGCGGCTGTTTCCCTCCGATCGATACCGGTTGCCACTCCCGGAGGGGCACCGCTTTCCGGTGGAGAAATACCGGGCGTTGCGGAAGCGATTGGAGGCCGAGGCGGCTGCCGGCGCGGCACTTGAGTTCATCGAGCCGCACGCTGCCACCGACGAGGAGATCCTCCGTGTCCACAAGCGCGACTATGTCGGCAGGGTGATGGCGGGCACGCTCACGGCGGCGGAGGTCCGGCGGATCGGTTTTCCCTGGAGTGAGCAGCTCGTGGCCCGCTCGCTGCGGAGCACCGGCGCCGCGGTCGATGCCGCAGCGGCGGCGCTCGAGGATGGCATCGCCGCCAGTCTCGCCGGAGGCACCCACCATGCGGGGAGCGACTGGGGGGAAGGCTACTGCGTCTTCAACGACACCGCGGTGGCGGCCCGCGAGATGCAGGCCCGTGGCATGGTCGAGCGCGTGGTGATCCTCGATCTTGATGTCCATCAGGGAAACGGCACGGCCGAGATCTTCGCGGCCGATCCCTCGGTGTTTACCGTCTCGGTCCACGGTGCCCGCAACTTCCCCCTCCGCAAGCATCCGGGCGACCTCGACATCGGCCTCGAGGATGGTGCCGACGATTCGACCTATCTCTCGGCGGTCGATGCGGCACTCGACGGGGCCCTCGGCGAGGAGAGGGCCGATCTCCTCCTCTATATCGCCGGGGCCGATCCCTATGCAGGGGATCGACTCGGGAGGCTCTCCGTCAGCCGTCCCGGGCTGCTCGAGCGCGACCGCCGGGTGCTCACGGCGGCCCGATCCGCCCGGCTGCCTGTCGGAATCGTCTGTGGTGGGGGGTACTGCGCCGACATCGGGGCGATCGTCGAGATCCACGCCGGGACGATGCTCCTGGCGGCCGACCTGCTCGCAGCCGAGGAGAAATAGGCGTTTTCGATCAATCTTTCCGAGGTTGACCGGGGGCTCGGCGGCCGAAGCAGGGGCTGATGTGTCTCTCCCAGCCCGATCCACCCGCAGGAGGACTTCCCTCGGGCGAGTGGCTGGGGCTTGCGGCTTGCCGGTCAGGGAGCCGCGCCGTAGGATTTCGGGGTGGCTCGGGGGTGGTTCTTGGGGGGGGTGTTCCAGCGGCGGCGCTTTACGGCGTATCGATTCCTCTCTCCGGGGTGTCAAAGGCATCTTGAGGGGGGGCTGGGTTGCGTCGCGGTCAGACACGCTCGCTCTCCGATGACCAAATCTGCTCCTCATCTCTTTCCGGCGTATTGATTTATTCGTCCTCTTAAGCTGGAGAATCGTCATGGGTGCCCGAATCGAAACAGCCCTCCAACCTGTCGTTGACCGGCGCCAGGCGCGGGGATTCACGTTGGTCGAGCTGCTGGTGGTGATCGCCATCATCGGCACGCTCGTCGGTCTCCTCCTCCCGGCGGTGCAGTCCGCCCGTGAGGCGTCGCGCCGGGTCAAATGCAGCAACCAACTCAAGCAACTCGGACTCGCGGTGCAAAACCACCACGACAGCCGGCAGTTTCTCCCTACCGGCGGCTGGTGGTGGGGGGGGTGGTCGTTCAACAACGGCGCGCCCGCCACCGGCGTCAGGCAGTACGCCGGCTGGGGTTATCAGATCCTCCCCTATCTGGAGAACGAGGCCCTCTGGCTCGGGAACGGCGCGAAGGATGTCGACGGCAATGGCTCAATTGCCGACTGGGAGCGCTTCTACATGGCTCGTGGCACCCCGGTGGGGCAGTATTTCTGCCCCAGCCGTCGCTCAGCCTCCGATGGTGTGAAGTCGTCGGGGGAGTGGTATGGCGCTCCGTTCCCCGGCGGCCGGGCACCGTACGCCCAGACCGATTACGCCGCGAACAGCCTCGACACCGGTGACAATTGGCTCGGTGGCGAGGGGGCTCCGTGGCACCCCGAGGGGGACGGCCCGATCTTCCGCGTCGACGGCGACCAGCCGAACCTCGATCTCCGCAAGGTCTCGACGTATGCCAGCATCCGTGACGGGACGACGAACGTGATTCTCCTCGCCGAGAAGGCCCTCGACAGCGACAACTGCAAGGGGAACATGTGCGGGGACGACAATGAGGGATACACCGCCGGATGGGACCACGACACGATGCGGCACACCGGCTTCGTTCCCCAGACCGACGGTGATCGGTCGGGAACCTGGAATGGTGAAGGCCGCTTCGGGGCCGCCCATCCGACGGTCGTCAACGTCGTGCTCTGTGACGGCTCGGTGCGGGGGATCACCTACAACATCAATGAGACGATCTGGCGGCGGCTCGGCCACCGCGGCGACGGAAAGACGGTGGAATACTGATGGCGAGTTTCTTGACCGACGTGACATTTTCGCGGCGAACAGCCCTGGTGCCGCTCTGCCTGCTGCTCGTCGGCTCCATGGCCCTCACCGGCTGTGGACGGACGAGCTACAAGACCGAGCCGGAGTTCAAGATCAGCGGGAAGATCCTCCGGGGAGGCAACCCGCTGCCCCTCGACCCGGTGATGGCTGCTGCCAAGGCTGCGAGTGTGAATATCAAGTTCATCCGCACCGACGGCAGCGATGGGGCTAACTTCTCCGAGTCGGCTTTTGCCGATGAGACGGGGGCGTTCAGTGTCAAGCTGCCGAAGGGGAAGTACCGGATCTCGGTCATTCACATGAACGGCCGAGGCGACGGACTCCAGGGCAAGTTCGGCGACCGGAAGTCGAAGATCGAGAAGGAGATTTCCGGCGAGATGCCCGATCTCGTCCTCGAACTCGACGAGTACAAGTAACCGCCTCTGTCCGCAGCACGGTTGGAGAGACATGACGGCCCGGTTGGCAAACGCCGACCGGGCCGTTCTCCTTTATTCCTCGTCCTCGTCGGAGGCGAAGACGAAGGCCGCACGTCGCGGGGCCGGCATCGGGGAATCGGCTCCGCGGACGCTCCGCCAGACGATCTCGTTGAGGAGCAGGTCGTCGGCTGCGTCCTCAACGGAGAAGTCCATCGCCACGGACGCTTCTGCGCCCCAGGCGGTGGCGGCGTTCCGCTCGTCGAGGGAGACTTCTGCCGGGCGGCATTGATAGGGCTCGAGGACCGGGGCCTTCGATAAGGCGGCGATCATCGGCAGGGCCGCCGCGTCAAACTGCGACATCGGGTCGAGCCCGAGGATCAGCTCCATCGTGCGGAGCATCGAACTGGTCGAGTAGAGGCTCGAATCGACCGCGCCATGCTTCGTCCACGGGCTGATCACGAAGGCGATCGTGCGGTGGGCATCGACGTGATCGGGCCCATTTTGGGCGTCGTCCTCGACGACGAAGATCGCGGTTGTCGGCCAGAACTTCGACCGGCTCACCCCCTCGACGATCCGTCCGAAGGCGAGATCGTTCTCGGCCATGAAGGCCGTCGGCGTCAGCTTGCCGGGGCTCGCGCCGCTGGTGTGATCGTTGGGAAGACGGACGATCTGGAGCCTGGGCATCTCCCCTTCCTTCTCAAACCGGGCAAGCTCGGCGAGGAAGCGATCGGCCCGCTTCAGGTCGGAGTAGTCCTGGTCGTAGCTGCGGAAAAGGGGATCAAAGCGCCCCTCAAGGGCCTTGACCTTCGGCGTGCAGGGGTCGTCGGGCGTCTCGCCGTTGGCGACCCATTCCCCGTAGCTGCGGAAGCTCACGCCGGCGGCGATCGCTCGGTCCCAGAGGTAGCCGCCGGCCGGGCGTGCGGCGACGTCGAAGCTCCCCTCGGCGGGATAGGGAAATTTTTTGCGACGGTTGTGGCCGTAAGACAGCGGCCAATGCCGCTCGACGAAGTCGGTGGCGTAGGCCCCCATGCTCCACTCGTGGCCGTCGGCACTGACTTCGCTCTCGACGTAGAAGTTGTCGAGGAGGACGAACTGCCGGGCGATGGCATGATGGTTCGGCGTCACCCGCTCGGGGAACAGGCAGAGCGTCGGGTCGCCGTGACCCTCCTGCATGTCGCCGAGAACCTGATCGTAGGTGCGGTTTTCCTTGACGATGTAGATCACGTGGGTGATCGGGCTTGTGGCCCCGGGGAGGAGCGGGATCGGATGGCCGTCGAGTTCCTCCGCTGAGAACAGCTCGTCCGCATCCGGCGGCTGACAGGCGAAGGCCCGCTCCGTCCAGGCGGCGAGTTGGGCCGTCAGCTTCTCGCCCTCTTCGGGAAGCTCGATGAACGACACCGTCCCGTCGAACAGCCCGCCGATGTAATCGGGGGTGGGGGCATCGGGATTGAATCCCGGCCGCGGGCCGTTGCGGTTGGAATCGGAGATGTTCCCCTTGCCATTGGTGACAAGGAGCCGACGGCCGTCGGCGGTGAGGCGGACACAGGTGGGATACCAGCCGACGGGGATGAAGCCGAGGCTGCGTGCCGCGCCCGGCTCCTCGACTTCCCACACCGTCAGGGCGTTGATGTTGGCGTTGGAGACGAAGAGCATCTCGCCATCGGCGGAGATGGCCAGCGAGTTCGGCGTGTTGCCGGGGGGGGAGTCGGGGGTGAGGGTGGCGACGAGTGTTTCCTCCACCCGCCCCTCGGCCAAGTCGATCACCGACACGCTGTTGCGGTTGGCGTTGGCGACGAAGAGTCGCTTCCCGTCAGGTGACATCACCATCTCGTTGGGATGTTCCTCGACCTCGATCCGGCTGACGACGCGCCAGGCCTGGGTGTCGATCACGGCCACGGCCGCCTGGGCCCAGAGGGAGACGTAGAGCCGCTGCCTCGGTTCGTCGAGCAGGCATGTCCAGGGATGCGGGGCATCGGCGGCGACCCGCTCGAGGAGCACGTCGGCCCGCTTCGTGATCGACGGGTCGTCAGTCGTCGGAGCGGGCGCGGGGGCCGGCGCCGGGACCTCGGCGCCGAGGAGGAGCTCGTCGATGATCGGGGCTTCATCGGCCACGGCGAGTCGCACGCGCGAGACCGACTGCCCCCAAACATTGGCGGCGTAGAGCGTGGTCGCGGTCGAGTCGACGGTGATCCCGGCGGGGATGCCGCGGAGCTTCTCGTCGCGAAGCGGCACGGCTTCGAGGGGCACAAGCGCTCCCGCTTCGAACCGGAAGGGGAGAAGCGTCTCGGCCGCTCCCCCCGACACCCAGAGCCGACTCCCCGTGGCGTCGAAGGTGAGCCCCTGGAAGGCCTCGTCGATGCGGGTCCGTGACAGCACCTTCCGCGTCTCCACATCGATCACGGCCAACTCATGGGGACCAAAGCCGCAGTGGAGGATGACGGCGTGGCGACCGTTGGGGTGGATCGCGATGTTGACCGGGAAATCCCCCACCTCCACCTGCTTGCCCGCCGGTCGCAGCGACCATTGGTTGGGGAGGACGACCGAGCCATCGGCCTGCGGGCCGGGAGTGCGGCGGACCGGCTCCTCGGCCAGTGACCGGGAAAGGACCGCTGGTGCCAAAAGCATGACCGTGACGAGGACAAGAAAAACGCGGGGGACGGTCACCGTCGAGAATCGCATGGAAAACCTCGCGCTTTTGGAAGGGAGCCGACGTTGTACCCCCTCCACCCCGCAGCGGCGACCGTTCCACGCTCAATTCTCATCAAACGTTCTCCACCGGCCCCTGCCAGCCGGCGGGGTGATCGTCAACGGGCGTTGGCGGCGCCGTCCTCGACGAGGGATCGGCCCGGGACAGAGAGCGGCTCGAGCGTGGCCCGGAGAATCCGGTAGCGGCAGTCGTAGGCGCCGAGGAAGAGGGCTTCCTTCCGCGGCGTCTGCCAGTAGTCGGAGAGCGACAGCCGCTCCGGCTTCCCCTCCCAGTCGATCCACGGCCGTCCGTCGACGGTCACCGTCACCCCGGCTGGCCCGACGGTGGTGACGATCTCGGCCGGGAGGTTTTTTCGGAACACATCTCCGTCGATCCGCGTCGGGTTGTCGCCGACGTTCCGGCCGTCGATGTTTTCCAGAGCGCTGACGCGTCCGCCGGCAGCACCGAAACCGAGCAGGGCGAGAAAGCGTTGTTCCCCCGACCTCAGGCCGATCGTCAGCCCGTTTGGCTCGTCGAGCGGTTCGACGATGAGGGTCAGTCGGTAGGCCTCCGGGGGAGCATAGGGGAGCTCGATCCTCGCTCCGAGCGCCTTCGGGGCGAGGAGTTCGCGGCGGCCGTCGACCTCGTGGTCGGTCCATTCGCCGGCCACGCCGTCACGGCGCGGATCGACCAGCGCCAGGAGATCAACCGAGGTGTTCGCCGCGCCGCGCGCGGTCGCCGGAAGCTGATCGGTGGGATCGACGTCGACCGGGGGAGGGGGCGCATCGGGGGCAAGACGGACCTGGAAATAGCCCCAGGCGGTGGCGGCGGACGGCCCATCGACAGGAACGGGTTTCGCATCATCGCCTGCTTCCGCGTCGATCTTCGGCGTCGGTCCGGTGACGCGCCAGCCGACGCCGCAGGGGCGGTCGAAGCGCCCCAGGGAGATCAGTCCCTTCTGGATCGCCTCGGCCTCGACCGGCACGCTCGTCCAGGGGCCACGGAGGCTCGTCTGCACTTCCACACGCAGTCCCGGAGGAATCAGCTCCAGGGGGAAAAGACGCAGTGCCACCGGTTGGCCAGGCCTTGGCACGGCTGGCTCGGGGGTGGCAGTGAAGGTGTCGAAGACCGGATCGGGCGGGGGCGCGGTTGCGGCGGCGTCGGCCGTGAACCCCAACTGCTTTTTCTGCCCTGCCTCGACCCACGATTGGGCCAGGGCGCTGCGGTACTGCCCTTCGCTCATCACCGAGCCGTCGGCGGGCTCGGGATGGGGGAGGCCGATGGCATGGCCGATCCCCTCGTGATAAACGACGCAGTCGCTCCCCCGGCAGGGGACACGCCATCCGTCGCCGCTGACGAGCCCCCAGCCACGCCCCCGATCGGCGAGGTAGACCGCACGCGAGCCCCCGGAGGCGGCGCCGGGGACGTGGAGCCCGCCGTCGGCGAGGGCGCCGTCGAACTTCCAGCCTTGGCCGGCGGGCGATTGGCGGGAGAAGTCATCGAGCGGGCGCCAGTTGATGTCGCTTAAGACAAGGAGGACGGGAAAGGCACCGTCGGCATCGCGGCCGACGTCGATCGTCCGGTCGACTTCGGTGAGAGTGCGGAAAAACGTGGCGTCGCCGTCGCCGACGCGGAGCGCGCCGGTCGACAGGACGGAGCGGAAGGGCTCCGGGTGGATCGCGGTCACGAGCCGAGATCGGCCCGCGAGCTCGCGGTGGTGGAAGCGGCGCACGCGCTCGCAGAGCCATTCGACGCGCTCTTGCCAGTCGGGAAGCGGTTGCCGGTCGGAGGGGACAAAGTAGACGACCGTGGCACGAATCGTGTCGATCGAGTGGCGGCCATCCCAGGTGGTGAGGCCGGGCGCCTGCTCGCCATCGGCTGCCGATGCGGAGGACGGAATCGCCATCATCAGGCAGGCAAGCGCCATCCAGCCCGAAAGCTGTCTGATCGATCGGTGGATGCGGGGCATCTGGTGCGGTTTCCTCGAGATGATCGTGGGCAGGATCAGTGGAAAACCGCCCAGTATAGCGACCATTCGAGTAAAACCGGGCCGCACGGCGCGGTCAGGCGGGGCGTCAGCCGCTGCGGAAGCCCGCCTCGATCCGCTGACGTTCGCGGTCGATTTGCTCCGGGCTCGCGCCGAGTCCTTCGAGGATCCGCACGGTGAGCGCCAGGGCCACTTCCCCTTCCCCCGAGAATGCCTCCTCGGCCCCGGCCCGGCGGAGGCGCGGCACTTCGAGAGTTGTGTGCGTCCGGGCGAGGATACGAACGTGGGGATTGAGTTGCTTGGCTTGGCGGATGATCTCCTCGTCGATCCGGCCCGAGCCGGAGGTGAGGATGAGATTGTCGGCCCTGGCGATCCCGGCGCGCTGGAGGACCTCGGGGCGGCTGGCATCGCCGTAGACGGCGCGGACGCCGAAGGCGAGGAGGCGGCGGACCGTCTCGAGGTTGAGCTCGATGACGGTCGGGTCGATTCGATTATCGAGGAGCAACTCGGTCACCGTCCGCCCCACCGGCCCATAGCCGACGACGATCGCCCGGTGGCTCGGCTCGATGGCGGCGGGGCCGGCGTCGGCACGCGGATCGTCGTCGCCTGTGCGGGAGCGGGTCAGCGACGCCGCGAGCCGGTCCGCGAGCCGGTAGAGGAGGGGATTGAGGGTGATCGTCACGATGGCCGCGGCGACGAGGATCTCGACTGCGGCGGCGGGAACGATCCCCAGATCGCGACCGAGATTGCCAAGGATGAAGGAAAACTCGCCGATCTGCGCAAGCGTTGCGGCGACCGGGATGGCGATCGACGGCGACACCCCGCGGAACCGCATCACCGCCAGGGCTACGGCCGGCTTGAGGAGGATCACGATCAGCACCGTGGCGAGGATCGCCAGAGGGGAGCGGACGAGCGTGGACGGATCGAAGAGCATTCCCACCGACACGAAGAACAGGACGGCGAAGGCGTCGCGCATCGGCAGAGCCTCCGAGGCGGCCCGGAGGCTGAACTCGCTCCGCCCCACCATCATCCCGGCGAGGAACGCCCCCAGCGCCATCGACACGCCGAACACGCGGGCCGCTCCGACGGCGACGCCCAGGGCCACCACGAGCACCGCGAGCGTGAACAGCTCGCGCGAGCCGGTGTCGGAGACGAGTTCGAGGATCCAGGGGATGACTTTGCCGCCGGCGAACACGACGACGACCACGAGCGCCGCGATCTTCACCGCCGCCAGGAGCAGCGACATCAAGAGCCCTTCGACCGTCGGCGGGCCGCCCGTGAAGACGGTGGGGAGGACGACAAGCGCCGCCACGGTGAGGAGATCCTCGACGACGAGCCATCCGACGGCGATGTGGCCGCAGCGCGTGTGGAGCGCGCGGTGATCGGCGAGGACGCGGAGGAGCACGACCGTGCTCGCCACCGCCACGCAGCCGCCGAACACCGCGGCGGCCGGCCACGGCCAGCCGATCCAGTGGCCGACGAGGGTGCCGATCGCCGTCGCCACAGCGCTTGCCACAAGCGCGCCAGGAACGACGATCGAACGGACCGCCAGCAGCTCTCGGAGGTGGAAGTGGAGGCCGACGCCAAAGAGGAGGAGGACGACGCCGAGCTCGGCCATCTCGCTGGCGAGTTCAGCATCGGCCTCGAAGCCGGGCGTGTGCGGGCCAACGACGACGCCGGCCAGCAGATAGCCGACGATCGGCGACAGTCGGAGCCGATGCGTGATCGCACCGAACACGAGCGCGGCGGAGAGCCCGCCGGCGAGCGTGAGGATGAGATCGACGTCGTGCATGGCGGGCGTGGCTGGTTGGTGTCAGGGACGCCGCCAACAGAACCGCTCCGCCCCACGGGGGCAATCCCGCCGGCTGTTCCAACGAGAACATGGACC
>Ga0164295_10000158_pt1 | contig 56773 bp, 37 predicted proteins | sample GEODES006metaG_FD_111798 | JGI IMG/M metagenome (GOLD analysis project Ga0164295, IMG submission 111798) | Oligotrophic lake water microbial communities from Sparkling Lake, Wisconsin, USA - GEODES006 metaG | ecosystem: Environmental > Aquatic > Freshwater > Lake | place: USA: Sparkling Lake...
CGACTCGCCGACGGCGACTTGGCCGCAGCGCGACGGGGCGCCGATCTGCCTGGAAGTCTGCGATGGAAAGCATGTGGAGGGCATTTTGCTCACGCCTCCTGCCGCTACCCATGAGGGAGCCGCGAAGGGCTATCTGCGCACGTTGACGGATCGCTTTGCTCAAGTGGACACGCGTGATGCTTTTCACACCTATCGGCTCATCATTTGTGGTGTGGACATGGCGATCGAAATGGATGGCAAACGCATCATCAAGGGCCGCAATGCCTTCTGGCGGCCTGCGACATCGCCGCGCAAGTTCATCCGCTTCGGCTCCACCTCGAAGCCGTTCACGGGCGAGGCGAAGTGGGAGTTTGTGCGGTTCGCATTGCGGCCTGCTGCGACTGCGGCGGCGGAAAAGTCGCCGCTGAAGATCACTGTCAGCGAGCCGTGGCCGCTCAATGTGGAAGAGAAGAACACGGAGTCGCGCCCCTACCTCTACGACATGGGCCACGGGTTGCTTTTGACCAGCAATCCGCAAGGCAGCGATGCCTTGCTGGAGCCTTACATCGTGCGCCGCAGCACGGATGCGGGCAAAACGTGGCAGGCCGTGCCGGGCACTGAACAAAACAGCGATTCGCCACAGGAACTCGTGCGCCTCGCCGATGGGCGCATCCTCGGGCCATCGCGTTGGACGCGCTTGCAACCGGACGGCACCCTGACTGGCAAGACGACGATCCTCAATGCCAAGGCGGAGACTTTCACCATGCACGACAGCACCATCACTCTGCCCGCCGAGTTCATGCCAGCGAAGAGCGGCGAGGTGCTCATTTGCGAGCGCCACATCTGGGCAGAGAAAGACGGCAGCATCACCGCCGTCTCCTGGAGTCGCACCAATCAACGCGATGCTCAAAAACGCTTCGTCGTCACACGTCATACGCATTTGCTGCGCAGCGCCGATCTCGGCAAAACATGGACGCATCTCGCGCACGTCGGTCTCGGTGGCGAACCCGCCGTTGTGCGGCTCAGCGACAGCGAATGGCTCGCCATCACACGTCCCGATGCCCACATGTCGAACCTCCTCCAGCATCGCTCGCTCGATGGCGGCAAGACGTGGAAGTTCGAGCGCACTCTAGAAGAAGGCAGCGTCATGCCCGACCTCGTGCTCATGAGCAACGGCGTGCTCGCTTGCAGCTACGGCCGCCCTGTTTCCAATCTCATGTTCAGCCACGATGGCGGTCGCACCTGGCGCGACCACCGGGTCATCTCCGACCGCGCCAACTTCAACTACACCACCATCCGCGAGATCAGCCCCGGTCGCCTGCTCTACATGCACGACGGCCAGATCCCCGGCACTCTGGCTCGGATTAACTCACTCTATATCGACGTTGAGAAGGCGAAGCCATGAAACACACCCTCACACTCATCGCCGCCCTGCTCCTCGCGTCGCTCGCCAAGCTGCACGCCGCTGCGCCTGATCTTTCGAAAATCACCTCAAGGGCCGACCTCGATGCCGTCATCGCCGCCACGTCCGATGCCACTCTGAAGCAGGCGCTCACCGACAACGCCGCCGCCATTCTCGCCGCCGCGGACCGGCACCCGCACGTCGAGGCCGTGATCCGCACGATCAAGAGCGCGCCGGGCACGTTCACAAAAATCAACACCACACCCGAGGCGCTCAAGAAGGCGGCGGGCGGTGACATCGCGCTCTTCGACACGCTGACCCTCGTCAGCACCGCTATTCTCAACGGCCACGCGCATGACAATCGAGATGTGAAAGCCGACCCCTATGACGCGGCCTTCATCGAGCATCTCGGGCACATCCAGTCTTTGGAGACCGTCCGGTTCGTGACAGCCAAGCAGATTGAAGAATCCTGGCTGCCGCTGTTTCTGAAGCTCAACAACCTCAAATCCCTGACCATTGATAACCGTGGAAGTGCTGTTCCTCTCGGCGACACCGCCCTCGCGAAACTCCAGCCACTCACGAAGCTCCCCGGACTCAAATCCCTCGCCCTGCATTACTTTGGCAAAGCCACCGACGCCGGACTCGAGCAACTGGCCGGGCTGAAAAACCTGGAAAGCTTCAGCCTCCGGGCCAACCTCCCAGGTCATGCCTTCGCCAAGTTCGAGGGGTGGACAAACCTGAAGTCCATCGCCTTCCACGGCAACGGCATCGATGACGAAGGCCTTGGCTACATCTGCGAGCGATTCCCCAACCTCGAATCCCTCAACCTGATCCATGCCCGCGTGCTCACCGATGCCAGCGCAGTGCATCTGCTGAAGCTGAAAAAGCTCAAGAGCATCATCCTCAACGGTCCCAAAATGACGGCGGCTTGGCATGGGAACTTGAGCACGTTGCCTCTGGAATCCCTGTCCGTCAGCCAGGGTAACGCCCTGCCTGCGACACAGGCGATTGTCGGCGCCAGATCGATCCCCACGCTGCGTCGCTTTGCCGTGGATGGCAGAACGCTGACCGATGCCGATCTCACCGCGCTGGCCAGCATGACCCAGCTCGAATCGCTTTCGCTTGGAGACATCGACCTGCCCGCCTCCCGCCTCCCGCAGTTGCATGCCTTCACACATCTCAAAACCCTCTCGATCATTCGCTACGGCAAAGGCTACCCCGAAGAAACGCAGGCCAAAGTGAAAGCCCTGCTGCCGAAGGTGGAGGTGAAATGGGTGAAGTGATCAGGCATGACAGCATTTCCCTCTCAAGCTGCCCGCAAGCACGCCCAGAACGTGACCCGTTTCCTCCACGCACGTCCGCACGAATCGCTCGCCCGCCTGCCGCAGATCGAATGCACCGAGACACGCATGAAGCTCGCCGCCCTCATCGCCCAAAGCTGGGCACGGCAGGACATCAACGCCGCTTGGAATGCCGTCGCTCGCTCGCCACTGAGTGCTGCTGAGAAACAACTTATGCTCAACGAACTCTGGGGATGAACCACCATGCCTACCGCGCCGGACAACCACGACGCCCACGACTACGCCGAGCGCATCCGCGAGCGGCTGCCGAGGCGCTTGCAGGAGTTGCGGGAACGTTGCGGCCTGAGCAAGTATGGCCTTGCTCGTGTGAGTGGCATCAGCCGGGAATACATCGGCAAGATCGAGCGTGGCGTGGCGCTTTGATGACACCAAATGAATCCGGTCACGAAACTCGTGCTCTTCACTTGCTGTTCTGCCTCACTCGCGTGTCGGACCAAACCAGCAATGCCGGAGACTATCTTCAATCTTCACGTTGGCTCTTGGTGTAATAGACACCTCTGCCGCGCCCATGTCGAGCCAACAGCCCGGCATCGACAAGCTCGGACATTTTGGCCTTCAGTGTGTTGCGGTTTGCGCCCGTGGCTTTGACCGCCTCCGCGAGCGTCACACGCTCTTCATCATCAAGCAGCCGCATGACGGATGCCGCCAGCGGTGAACTTGCCTCGACACGCTTTTGCTCGATTTGAATCTTCGCATTTAGGTTGTCTTTCTGGCGCACCAGACAACGCAGGAAAAACAACAGCCAGGCTCCCCAATCTACCCGCTCGCTTCGCAGTGTTCCCTGAGTCTTTCTGAGAGCCTTGTAGTAGAACTCTTTGTTCTCCTCGATCACCGACTCCAGCGAAGCATACGGCACATAAGTGTAGCCGTTTCGTAGCAGCAGCAGCGTCGTCAAGACCCGCGACAACCTGCCATTGCCATCCTGAAACGGATGAATGGCAAGGAACCACACCACGAAGACTCCCGTGATAAGCAGCGGATGCAGGTCGCCGTCTTTGTCGGCTTCGATCATCCATTCCACCAGCCGCTTCATGGCAAAGGGAGTCTCAAACGGCGATGCCGTTTCAAAGACGATACCAAGCTGTTTGCCCTGGGCATCAAATGCCGCCACATGATTGTCCAGCACCTTGTAGTCGCCACGGTGCCGCTCATCTTTGCTCGAAAACTGGAGCAGCGTCCTGTGAAGCTGCCGGATGTGATTTTCCGTGACTGGGATGTGCTCGAATGACTCGAACACCGTGTCCATCGCCGCCGCGTAGCCCGCGACTTCTTCCTCGTCCCTGCTTTTGAACTCCTGAATTTTGAGTCCTGACAAGAGCGTGGCAATTTGCTGATCCGTGAGCTTGCTCCCCTCGATGCGCGTGGACGACCCGATGCTCTCGATGGTGGCGATCTTCTTGAGTTGCGAGAGCTGATCCCGCGAGAGTCGTTTGAACGCACGCCATTGTCCCTTGAACTCATCGAGCGAGGCGATGAGCTTGAGCATTTCTGCGGTGATTAGCGGTTCTGGAGCGAGTTCTTGCAGCATTCAAGTATCCATTAAATAGCCGATTATATCCATTTCATCTCCAATTGACAAGCATCCTGATTTTTATGTTTTTCAAAGGGAAAAGCCTTTCCCTCGCCGCTACTCGCGTGGGCGGCTACCCATTCCAGGCCTTTCTCCAATGCTGCGCGCATGGATTCAATCTCATGGTGCTTGTAGCCTCGGTGGGCCTTCACGGATCGGTGCCCGGTGATGGCCATGGTCGTGGTCTCCAGAATGCCCGCAGACTCCAGCCACGTGGGTAGCGTGTGGCGGAGCGAGTGGAAACTGCGCGCGCGGAGACGGTTAATGCCTTGCACGCGCGTGTCCATGCCGACACCTGGACGGTCTAACAACTTGCGAAAGGTGCTCGATAACACGCAACTCTGCATGTGGTGCAGGCTTGGGCAAAAGGGACCGCTGCCGCCCCTGGCGAGAAACCGCTGAATAGCTCCCCTCAACGGCTCTACGACGGGCACCAATTTAGTCTTGTCGGTGCGGCCCTTCTTTTCGTGGTAGATCAACGTCCACCCCTGCACGTCGAGGTGCTCGGTGGACATTCGCGAGCAGTCCACGAGTCGTGCGGCGGTGCACAGGCCTAGCCACAGCATCATTTCCCAGTCCGCTTTCTGCTCTAACCGCGTCCGCTTGATCAGCATCTCAAACTCAGCGAGCGTGAATGGCTCGCGCCCAGGCACCGTGCGCTTTTCCTGGCGACACAGAACAAAGGGGTTCCGCGCTATCAACCCCTCGTCCATCGCTCGCTGGAAAACTCGTTTCAAGAATGAAACCTGCCAACGTGCCGTGGTGACCAGCGTGCCTTTGGCCATTTGATCGTTGTAGTAGGCTTGAGTCATGGCGGCGGTGATGGTCGGAAGGGGAGTGTCGGACCTGTCGCCTAGCCATCGGCTGAACGAGGTCAGGGAGCGCCTATAAATGACCGCCGTCGTCATAAACTTCCGTTTGTTTTTGATCTGTCTGCGACTCCTGGTGGTCAATGACGATCCAACCTATGAAACGACTTCCTCTGACCGCCCTGATGCTGGGCCTCTGTTTGACAGCCTGCGGCAAGAAAGATGACGAAGCCAAAGCGAAGGCTGAAGAAGCCACCAAGAAGACGGAGGAAGCGGTCAAGGCCGCAGGCGAAGCAGCGAAGAATGCGGCCACAGAAGCTGGCGACAAGCTGAAGGCCGCCGCCAAGGATGCGCAGATGAAGGCGGAGGCCGCGATCAAACAAGCGTCCGAAGCAGCGAAGCAAGCGGTGCAGCCCATTGCCGTGCCGATCAATACTGCGCCACCTGAACCCGCGCCCAAGAATTCCTAGTGTGTTGATGCTTACGCCAAAGGTCATTCTCCTGGGCGGGATTGTCGTTTTCATCGCACTGTCACTGGTGCTGGAGGAGAACTACCCGATCTCGCACTACCCCATGTATGGGGACCCGGATCCGCACAGCCAATATTATCATCTGACGGATGCGGAGGGAACGCCGCTGCCGGTCAACCAACTGACAGGCGTTCGCGCGTCGAACCTGGGCAAGATCTACCGAAAGCGCATCGCGGACCGCGCGGCAGAGCTGAAGGTGCACGTAAAGCGGCTGTCCCAAGCGGACAAAGATCAGGTGTCGAAGGAGACACTGGCTTATCTGCGCACCCAGGCGGCGCATCACAAGCACAAGATGCCGGACCGGCTGCGCATCATGTTCACCACGATCCGCTTCGTCGATGGCGCGGTGGTCGAGACGCCGGAGGTGATTTACTCAGAATGATGAAAGCACTGCTGCACAAGGCCTGGGAAGCTCTTTTCCCGCTGCCACAGGTGGGCGCGCTAGAGGCGTTGCTGTCGCGTCTGCTGGTGGCGTATGCGATGTGGTATTTCTACCCGATCTTCACGCCTCCGGCGGTGCAGCCTGCGCCCGTGGGGCTGGCGCACTTCTTTGACCTGACATGGCTGGGAGATCCTGCCGTCCTGGCGCTCTACAAGCAGGGGTTCATGGTGATCCTGTGCATCTATGCGGCGGGACTGGCGCTGCCTGTGACCCTGCCAGTGCTGGCGATCATGCAGATTTTGCCCTACACCCTGATCAATTCGCAGGGGTTCACCAACCACTCCCACAACATCTTGAGTGTGACACTGATGGCGCAGGCGCTGGTGGCGGTCTGCCATCTTCGCGGGGCTTGGCTGCAACCCAACGCGCGCATGAACGCCTGGCTGCTGGCGGCCGCGCAGGCGGGGATCGCGTCCTCTTACCTGATCTCGGTCTGCTCAAAGATGATCGCTTCGGGTGGCACGTGGTTGTTCAAGAGTCACTACATTGCGCTCGATCTGGTGAAGACGATGCGGCAGAACTATTACAGCCAGCTAGAGCCCCGCTACGCGACGGAGCCGGAGGGCGTGGTCTGGATGCTGCAACATCCGAAGCTGACTGCGCTGGTTTTTGACTCCGGCTTCTTCATTGAGGCACTCATTGTGCTGGCTGTCGGCACGCGGCGGCTTGCCTTTATCTTCGGCGTGTTCGCCATCCTGATGCACCGTGGCATCCACTACTTGATGGGGCTGGAGTTCCACCAGAACGAAGCCATGCTGGCCGTGTTCTTTGTCAATGTGCCCTTCTTGCTGGCGATGCTGTGGGCATGGGGCGAAAGAAAGGTGCGGGGGCTTCGTTGATTGTTTCCGCCTCTCCGAAGGTGGAGCCAATCCCCCTCACTGACTCCGCTGCATGATTCGCTGCCCGTCCTTTGTCGTCTTCACATCTCTCGCTATTGTCGTCAGCCTGCTCTCAGGCTGCACAGGCTCGTTTGTGAAGCGACGCGTCGATCGTGAGGTCTTTGGCATCTTGAAATCCAAAACCAGCCGCGTGCCCAACTCGGGAGATGGTTTGCTGGACATCACGCCGCCAGCGCCGTTGAAGCTGGATGGCCTGAAGTCGAATGACAAGACCGTGGACTTCCTGGGGGACCGCGCGCCTATTGAAAAGAACGCCAAGGTCGTGTCGCTGGCCGATGCGCTAGGCATGGCCGTGAATCACAACCGCGATTACCTCGGGGAGAAGGAGACGGTGTATCTCAACGCGCTTGATCTGACCCTGGCCCGCCATCAATTCGCCCCGATCTTCAGCGCCACTGGCGAGGGCGCGCAGGTGGAGACCAATGTGGAAAAGACCATGACCATCCCGGCGGCACCCGCACTGCCCGGGACGGTGGCCGCTCCGGCGGTGCCGAAGACGGTGAACACCTTCATTGCCGAGCACACGCTGACCGCGAACGGGGCCGTGGGCTTCAGCGCGCTGAGCCGCATCGGCACACGGCTGGCCGCAGATCTCACGACGGACTTCACCCGCCTGTTCACCGGCGGTCGCCGGGACCTTAGCAATTCCAACCTCGCAGTTACGCTGGCGCAACCTCTGCTGCGAGGTGCGGGCTCGCTCTCGGTCAGCGAACCGCTGACCCAGGCGGAGCGCACGGTGCTGTATTCGATCCGCGATTTCACCCAGTATCGGAAGACCTTCACGATCGACGTCACGACGCAATACTACCGAACGCTGCAGGCGCGTGACGCGGCGAAGAACGCCCACTTCGTTTACACTTCGTTCAAGAACATCCTCGCCGCGCAGTCCGCCTTGGTGGATGCGAACCGGCCCGGCAGGACGAAGTCCGGCCTCGGCCTGCTGCAACAGGCGGAACTGAGCTACCATCGCCGCTGGATCAGCGCGGTGCAGATCTACGAGCAGAGCCTGGATGACTTGAAGATCCTGCTGGGCATTCCGGTGAAGCAACCGGTCATCCTGGAGCAGAAGGACCTGGACAAGCTGGAGCTGATCGATCCGCCCGGCGCTCTGGATGAAGCGATGGAAACCGCGCTCGTCACGCGCCTCGATCTTTGGAATGCGCGCGATGAGCGCGACGATGCCGCGCGTCGTGTCAAGGTCGCTGAGCGGGATCTGCTGCCCGGTCTGGGGCTGCGCGCGGACTACACCTTGACCGGCGATCCCGGGCGTAAAAATCTGAACCTTGATGCGAAGCGCCGCAGCTATTCCGTGGGGCTGGATGTGGATTTGAACCTGGATCAGAAACCAGAGCGCCATGCGCTGCGCGGGGCACAGATTGCGCTGCAGCGCAGCGAGCGGCAGCTCGAGCTGGCCGAGGAGAATGTGCGCAAGGACATCCGCAGCTCGTGGCGCAATCTCGAGGTGGCCCGCAAGCAGTATGAACTGGCCCAGGAATCCCTTGCCCTGGGCGAGGAGCGCCTGCAGTTGGAAGAAGCGCTCTATGAGGCGGACCGGGGCAGCTCGCGTGATTTGATCGACGCTCAGCAGGATCTGGTGGAGGCCCGGGACCAGCTCACCGCAGCTCTCATTAACCACACGCTGGCACGCATCCAGTTGTGGAAAAACATCGGCATTCTGTTCATCCGCAAAGATGGATCGTGGGCCGACGTATTGAAAAAAGAATCACCCAAGGGAGACGCACCATGAAAAGGTCGGGAAGCAAACGTTGGTGGATCATCGGGGCCGCGATCATCGCGGTGACCACGAGTTATGTTGTGTTTTGGGGCCAGGACTCGTCGTCGGCCTCCGACGTGCCAACTTTCGTCGTCCAGCGCGGCAATCTGCAGATCAATGTCCTGCAAGGTGGCGAAATTCGCGCGCTGAAAAACTACGAAGTCAAAAGCGAGATCGAGTATCCCACCAAGATCCTCAGCCTCATTCCAGAAGGCTACCTCATTACCGAGGAAGACGTGAAGGAAGGCAAGGTGCTTGTTGAACTCGACGGCAGTGAGCTGAAGGACAAGATCTCCACACACGAGATCGAGTTCCAAACCACGGTCGCCACTTACATCGACGTGGATGAGAACCGCGAGATCGTCCGCAGCGAGAACCAGAGTCTCGTGCGCGACGTGAAAACTGCCGCCTTGTTCGCGCTGATGGATTTTGAAAAGTATCTGGGCAAGGGCGTCGCCGCCAGCATCCTCAAATCGCGGGCGCTGCCGGAGAACACTGACGCGTTTGAGAAGCACTGTGCCGCATTGGAAGCAGACTCGAAGCCGCCCGTCGGCAAGGTAGTGGTGCAGACAGACGCGCCGGAAGCTAGCGCCAAGGCCGCTCCGGCGGCTCCCGCGAAGAAGCCGTCCGCGCCGCCTGTGCGCACGGACTTTGTGAAGTTCTTGGACGCCAGCACCTCCACCGATGGTGAGGCTCAGCAGAAGCTTGGCCAGCTCAAAGGCGAGTTGCTGCTGCATCAAGGCGAGCTGTCCCTGGCCAAGCAAACCCTGGAGTCCTCCAGCCAGCTGGCCTCGAAATCCTTCATCACCAAGTCCGCTCTTGAGAACGACCAAGTGACCTTTGAGAAGGTGCAGCTGAGCGTGAAGACCGCCGAGGTCGCGCTGGACCTGTTCCGCAAGTATGAGTTCTCTAAGCAGTGCGAGCAATACTTGAGCGCCTACCAGGAGTCGCTCGACAAGCTTCGCCGCACCATCCGCGCGAACCGCAGCAAGATGGCCCAGGCTGAGAGCCGGTTCGAGACCGCCAAACGGCGTTACGAAATGGAATTGGCCAAGCGCGAGGAATTGGAACGCCAGCTCAAGGCTTGCGTCATTCGCGCCTTGCAGCCAGGGCTGGTCGCTTACGGTCCGATCAACAGTGGTATCCGTTACAACGAGCCCATTGAGGAAGGCGCGGCGGTGCGTCTGCGCCAGACGATTCTGACCATCCCCGACATGGAAGGCATGGGCGTGCATGTCTCCGTGCATGAATCCCAGGTGAAGAAGGTGAAGATCGGCCAGCGCGTGCGCGTCCGTGTCGACGCTGAACCGGGCAAGGAATTGTATGGCCAAGTGGCCGAGCTTGCTGTGCTGCCGGACTCCACCAGCAGCCGCTACACACCGAACTTGAAGGTCTATCCTTGCAGCGTTCACATCGATGGCGCACATGACTGGCTGAAGCCTGGCATGAATGCGAAGGTGGAGATCATCGTCAGCGATCTTGCCGATGTGCTGTATGTGCCGGTGCAGGCCATTGAAGTCGAGAACGACCGCCATTTCTGCTACGTCAACGGCAGCGGTGAACTAGAGCGGCGAGAGGTGGCCACGGGCTCCTTCAACGACGACTTCATCCAGGTGCTCAAAGGCTTGCAGCCCGGCGAGAATGTCGCGCTGACCATTCCCAAGCGCAGCGTGCTAGAGGAGAGTATGGACACGCCGGGGGCGGCCAAGTCTGCCAAGCCTGACAAGGGCGACAAGAAGGCCAAGAAAGCTGTCGCGGCTGCTTTGTAGGTCCCTGGCATTCCCGTGGCATGAGCGCGCAGCCCATCATCAGCCTTCGCGATATTCGCAAGACCTACCGCATGGGCGACATCGAATCGCATGTGCTGCAGGGCATCAGCCTGGATATTCATCCCGGCGAGTATGTGTGCATCATGGGGCCGTCCGGCTGCGGCAAATCCACCTTGCTCAACGTGCTCGGCTGCCTCGACCAGCCGACCAGCGGCGAGTATCTGCTGGGCGGGCAGGATGTGGCAAAGCTGGACGACGATTCGCTATCGCAAGCGCGCTGCAAGAACCTGGGCTTCATTTTCCAAAGCTACAATCTGATCCAGGGCCTGAGCGTGCTGGAGAACATCGAAGTGCCCTTGTATTACAGCGGCATGAAGGACGCCGAGATGCGCGTCATCTCGGAACGGCTCGCCAACCAAGTCGGCCTGGGGCATCGTCTGCATCATAAGCCCACCGAGCTGTCCGGCGGCCAGCAGCAACGCGTCGCCATCGCCCGAGCCTTGTCGAACAACCCGCTGGTGATCCTAGCCGACGAAGCGACCGGCAACCTCGATAGCAAGTCCGGACAGGAGATCCTGGAGGCCTTTGACCAGCTCAATCGCGAAGGCAAGACGCTGGTCTTCGTCACGCATGACGAACGCATGGTCGAGCGCTGCACCCGTGTCATCCGCCTGAAGGACGGCTTTGTGGACAAGGATGAAGCTGGCGCTGCGGCGACGATCCGGAAGGAAGAGCAGCGGGCGCTGGCGAAGGCAGCCTGAAGCAGAGAGCCAAGGGCTTAGAGCCTAGAGTCAGAATCCTCCACCAAAGCCGTCCTCCATCATCATCGCTCAGCAAAACAATTCATTCCCTCCGCCCTTAGCCCTTAGCGCACCGTCACATGAACTTCCTGCTCCGCCATCCGATCCTGCGCTTGGTGCTGTCGCCCCAGCATCTGAAGCGCACTGTCAGCGTCGGCATGAAGAGCATCTGGCTGCACAAGCTGCGCTCGTTCTTGACCGCGCTTGGCGTTGTGTTTGGCGTGGCTTCTGTGGTGGCCATGCTGGCCATCGGCGAAGGGGCCAGCTATGAGGCGCAGGAGCAGATTCGCAAGCTGGGCAGCCAGAACATTATCCTGCAAAGCACCAAGCCCAGCGACTCCAGCGGCAACACGAACGAGACCCGCAGCATCGTGCTCGAATACGGGCTGACCACCAAGGACATCACGCAGATTCAGCGCACCGTGCCCGGCATCAACATCGTGGTGCCCAGCCGCTTCATCAACGACGTGGTCTGGAACTTTGATCGCAAGGAGGACACCCGCATTGTCGGCGCGCTGCCGATCTATCCCGAGATGCGCAACCGCTCCATGATCATCGGGCGGTTCTTCAGTGACCTCGAATTGGCGGAGCGGCTGCCTGTGGCCGTGCTGAACCAGGCGTTGGCCTCAAAGCTCTTCCCTCTGAACACGCCGACGGGCAAGGCCGTGCGCGTGCGTGGCAACTACTACAAGATCATCGGCGTCATTGAAGATGAAACGGCGGTGGCAGGCGCGGATGCAGGCGGCACGAATGACAGCGCCGAGCAGATGTTCATACCCGCCACGACGCTCACCGACCAGTATGGCGACACCTACTTCCGCATGAGAAGCGGCAGCTTCGAGGCCGAGAAGGTCGAGTTCCATGAGGCCATCGTGCGCGTGCAGGCGCTCGACCAGGTGATGAAGGCCGCGAATGGCATCCGCCGCATCCTAGAGTTGAACCACAAGAAAGAAGACTGGCGCATGGTCGTGCCGATCGAGCTGCTGCGCCAGGCTGAGCGCACCAAGCAAATCTTCAGCATCGTGCTTGGCAGCATCGCCGCCATCTCGCTGCTCGTCGGCGGCATCGGCATCATGAACATCATGCTGGCCAGCGTCACCGAGCGCACGCGCGAGATCGGTATCCGTCGAGCCTTGGGAGCCAGGCAGACCGATATCGTGGTGCAGTTCCTCATCGAAACAATCCTGCTCTCCGGCGCTGGCGGTGTCATGGGCGTGATGCTCGGCCTCGGCATTCCTGTGGCGATCAGCCATTTCGCTGGCGTCACGACCGTGATTCAGCCTTGGGCACCAACACTTGCCTTCAGCATCTCCGTCATCACCGGCATCGCCTTCGGCATCTATCCGGCGCGGCGCGCGGCGATGATGAACCCGGTTGAAGCCTTGCGCCACGAGTGAGGCAGGCAGGCGTTTGAGCTGGATTTAGCCGGTTGCGCAAGTGTCTGCCGCCGAGTTCAAGGTTGCGATGGCAGCAGCTGCAGCGCGTCCAGGATGACAAACCCTTCCGTGTCGCGATTGCGGAGCGTGATCGTGGTGTCGCCCTCAAGCTCCACAACGCCGATGCTGCGAAAAGCCTCGCCAGGGGGAAGCGGACTGGTTTGATCCACGGTCAGCACGGTGGTGCGCCCGCCGCTTTCGATCTCCAGCGGCACCTTCGTCGCGCGGGATTCGTGCGCGGAGTAGGCCATGCGCAGATCATACTTGCCTGGTTCTTCGACTTTGAAGCGGAAGACGGCGATGGACTGGCCGTCAGCGCGTTTGTCGTCATGGAGATAGCCTGTGCCGATGTGTGGTTTGAACCCTGAGGAGCGGCTCCACTCGCCTTTGAGTTCGGCTTGATCGTTGTCGAGCACCATCCCTGGCAAGGTCTTTGGGTCGATGCTCATCGCGCCTTTCGGCTCGGGCGGCAGTTCCGTGAGAACGGGCAGTTGGAGCACCTGCCTTTGTGCCTGCAAGCGATCTCGAAGCACCGGATACGGCAGCTTTTGCACGGCGATTTGATCTCTGGCGCTCAAAGCCGCCGCGATGCCGGCGCTCTGACCGAGGATCATCCACGTTGGCTCCACGCGAATGGAGGAAATGCCAACATGGGTGCAGGACAAAGCGACGGGCACCAGCAGATTCAAGCACTCAGCCGCCTTGGGCGTGATGGCGCGATACGGGATGTGGTAGGCGTAACCGTGTCTTCGACCCTTGACGCGGACTGGCATGATGGTGCCTTCATTGATGACGCCGTTCTTCGTGGCGACGCGCTGGCAATCGTGCGAGTCGATGGGGAAGGACGACACGACGATGGCGTCGTCCTTTGCGGGCTGCTCCATGATGTCCTTCTGCGAGACGACGTATTCACCGATCATGCGGCGGCCTTCACGCACATAGAGCTGCGGCGACCAGTGGCCGTAGTCGGGGAATTCGTCCCGGCACAGCCCCTGCTCGGCCATCTGCTGGCGCAAGACTTCGGGCACTGCCGGGTCGGTGGTGAGGAAGTGATACATCTCCAGCGTGTATTGCTTGTGCGCCTCCCAAATTTTCGCACGACCGGCTTCATCGGCCTCACTCCAGCCATTGCAAGCACCGACGAGGCCCATGGAAAACTGTTTCCCGATGCCGTTGTTGGCATCAAACTTGTTGCCTGGTAGCGGATACAGATCCCAGAGAAGATGGGGCCGCTTCTCCTGCGCGAAGTAGCGACGCACCACTTCAAACCGCGCGGGATCGTAGTTCGCGGGCTTGGGGAAGGGGACACGGTTCGCTGCGTCCTTGGTCACGCACAGGCGGAAGCTGTAAACCATCACGTTCTTGTCTCCCTCCTTCTCCGGCCCAGCAACGGTGGCGGTGATGAGCGGCAGCGGTTTGCCCTCGGCGTCGAAGCCTGAGATCGCCATCTTGGCCTTTGGATACTGCTTGCCCGCCAGCGATTCTCCGAATGCCTTGCGGCCTTCGCGGCCAATGGTCCAGCTCACGCCTGCGGCCGCCATCAGATCGCCTTCATACGTGCCATCAATGAAGGTCTTCGCCGTGAACTCGCCATCATTGGTGATCAGCTTGGTGATACGTGTGTCCTTCTTCGTCACTGACTTCAACACGCGCTGTGTCAGCACCTGCACCTTCGCTTCATCCAGCATCTCTTTCGTGATTTTCATCGCCACGTGGGGCTCATAGGTCCAGGGTTTGTGATCCTTCTCGCTGACCTTGTAAGGCAGTGCCACACCACGCTGCTGATAGTCCCTCTCGATACGCAAATGCCATTCTTCGAACAGCCCGAGAACCGTGCTGCGCACCGTTTGATTGGAATCGCTGAAGCAGAGGCCGCCGGTGTTGACGCCGCCGACATGCGACGTCGGCTCCAGCAAGATGACAGAAGCTCCCTCGCGCGCGGCGGCGATGGCAGCGCAGAAGCCACCCGGTGTGGCACCATAGACTAGGACATCGGCTTCAATCGTGGCGGCATGAGCCGAGCATGAGATTGAGAGGAGGAGGGCGGTGAATCGTTTCATGCGAAGTATCTGCCACAAGGCAGCGTGTGAACGTTATTGGACACGAAGTTAAAGCGAACTTTGGCGCGAGTTGTTCATTTCCCACGCGCCAGCCAGACACCCAGCACGGCGACGACCATGCCCATCAATGACAAGCCCGTGAGCATCTCGCCAAAGATGGCCCAGGCCATCAGCGCGGTGACGGGCGGCACGGTGTAGAAGAGGCGGGTGACATTCACGGCGGTGCCGCTGCGGATCAAATGATTGAGCAGGCTGATGGCTCCGATGGAGAGGACAAAAGCGACCCAGAGCAGGGCGAAGACAAACTGGCCACTCCATTGCACCTGCATGGTCTCGGTGGTCAGAGCGAGCACGGCGGTGATCAGCAGGCTGGCGCTGTATTGCACCACCGTGCTGGTGCGCAGGTCGAAGGCGGGGCAGAAGCGCTTCTGCCAGAGCGTGCCAGCGGTGATGCCGATCAGCGCGGCGATGGCGGGCACCATCATGAGCGGTGTGAGACCGCTGCCGGTCTTGTGCGCGACGACGAGGGCGGTGCCGAGGAATCCCAAGGCCAGGCCGCCCCACTGGCGCGGCTGCACCCGCTCGCCCAAAGTCAGTCCGGCAAAGGCGGCGGTGAACAGCGGCTGCATGGAGACGACGAGGCTGAGGATACCCGAGGGAAGGCCGAGCCGCAGCGACCACACACATCCGCTGAGATACAAGGCATGAATCAAGAGGCCCGCGAAGGCGACATGCGCGAGTTGTCTTTTTCCCTTCGGCCACGGTGCGCGTGTAAGCAGCGCGATGGGAACCAGGATGGCTAGCACAAGGCTGTAGCGCAGCGTGAGGAAGGTGAAGGGCTCGGCAAACGGCACGCCGAGCTTCGATCCGATGAAGCCGCTGCTCCAGAGCAGGACAAAGAGGATAGGGATGGCCGATGCCGGAAAGGCAGGGCGTGAAGAGGGCTTCATGCGGTTTGAAGAGGCTGCCCTGCCTTTCAATTCCGGCGGCTGGCACGCGCTTGAACGGCCTTGTGCGCGGTCTCTTGCAGGAAGCGGGCATCGTCGGGAGCCATGTCCTTGGGGATGAAGCTGTTGCCCACAGCACTCTCGCCAAACAGCACCTCATACCACACGCAGCCGCCGAGGTATTCACCCGCGCGGCTGGCATGGTGGCCGTCCATGATCAGGGTGAGCTTGCCGCTTTTCTGTTTCTTCCACTGCCAGCCCACGTGCAGCGAATGGGTTTGGTCGGGCAGGGCGGGTGGCTGGGCTGTCATCCTGTCGAAGCGGGTGTCATGCTTGAATCCCCAGGCCGGGTCTGTGTCCGCCGCGTAAAACGCATCGCCCACCGGGATGATTGTTCCGCCGAGTTCTGCGCTGATGCGGTCATAAGCCGAGGTCAGGTCGCGATACATCTGCTCGTGAGATTGAGGCTCGCCTTCCTTGCCCGAGGGCTCCAAAAAACGAGGGTCGTCGAGGCGATAGGCCCAGGTCTGGTGAATGAGCAGCTTCGCCTGGGGCGCGTGCTTCACGATGTAGTCCTTCAGCCAGCTGGCGTGTGGCTGATAAGTCCTGAAGTCAGCGCTCTTGATGCTGGCTTGCTGAATGGTCACGTAGTCCCAGGTCTCTTTCGTCAGTGCTTCCTTCAAGCTCAGGCCATTGGCGTAGAGCCCAGACTTGGATCTGGGGGCCTCCGCGTGCTTGCGTGCCTTGGCGACCTGATCCTGAAAAGAGGCCCCCGGCAGCACCAGCGGCTGATGGATCAGAGTGTGCCCGCCTGCCTTCGCCAAGTCGCCCAGATAGCGCGTGGCATTGGCGGAGAAGCTGTTGCCCACCGTCAGCAGGCGCACCGTTTTGGGTTCTGCTGCGGGCGAGGCAAGAGCGACGAGGCAAAGGAGACCGCTGAGCAGGAGAGTGCGTGAGGGCATGTTGAAGGCAAGTCGTCGTGTCTCAGCAGTTGTGCAACACGGGTGATGCGTTCATAGCAAAAGCCGATGATCAACGAGCCTCTAAACCTTTTGCGTGGTGGCAAGCTTGCCGGTGCCAAGCGCCTGGATTTGTCCTGCGGTCTGCGAGAATTCCCGCGCGAGATCTTCGATTTGGCAGACTCGTTGGAGGTGCTGAATCTCTCGCAGAATCAGTTGTCCGCCTTGCCCGATGATTTGGGCCGACTGAAGAAGCTACGCATCCTCTTTGCCTCGGACAATCAGTTCACGCATCTGCCAGCGGTGCTGGGCGAGTGTCCTCAGCTCAGCATGATCGGGTTCAAGGCGAACCAGATTGAAACGGTGGATGCTGCGGCCTTTCCTGCGGTCTTGCGTTGGTTGATCCTGACGGACAATCGCATCGCTGAACTGCCTGCCTCGCTGGGGCGCTGTGATCGGTTGCAAAAACTGATGCTCTCGGGCAATCGGCTGGCGCACTTGCCCGAGACGATGGCGAACTGCTCGCGGCTGGAGATGATTCGCCTGGCTTCGAACGTATTTCAAACCCTGCCAGACTGGCTGCTGCACTTGCCTCGATTGTCCTGGCTGGCGTTTGCGGGCAACCCTTGCACGCCCTGGCGCGAGGTGTCGCCGACACGTCCCGCGATCCCATGGGGCGAACTAGAGATTCAGCAGCAGCTTGGCGAAGGCGCTTCAGGAGTGATCTATCGGGCGCTCTTGCCCTCAACGAATTGTCAGGTCGCGGTGAAGGTTTTCAAAGGCGCGGTCACCAGTGATGGCCTGCCCGCGAGTGAGATCGCAGCGAGTCTTGCGGCCGGGCAGCATCCTAACTTGATCGAAGTGCGGGCACGACTCGACGGACATCCCAGCGGTGCCGAGGGTTTGGTGATGGCCTTGATTGATCCAGCGTTTGGCAATCTCGCCGGGCCGCCCAGCTTGGACTCCTGCACGCGCGATGTGTATGCGGATGAGCTGAGGTTGTCAGCAAACCAAGTGATAAAAATCGCGCTGGGTGTGGCCTCTGCAGCGAAGCACCTGCATGAGCAAGGCCTCATGCATGGCGATCTCTACGCGCACAACGTGCTGTGGAAGGCCGATGGCCAGTGCTTGCTCGGTGACTTGGGCGCGGCGTGGTTCTATGATCGACCCCATGACCTGTTGGAGCGTGTCGAGGTGCGGGCCTGGGGGTGCTTGCTGGAGGAGCTGGTGACACTGAGCGAGGACGTGCCCATAGCTTTACAGTCGTTGGTCGCTCGTTGTCTGGATGAGAGTGTTCAGTCTCGTCCGAGTTTCGACGAGATAGGCACTACACTGGAGGGCTTGCGGTGCGAGCACTAGCCAAGCGTCACGGAGTGCCGACGCCAACTTGAGTCACGCCATTATCAAAGATCAGCGTGCTGATCATCGACGTGCTGGCTGTGCTGCTAGACCCCTGAATCACGCTGCCAAGGCCGACATTGCCAGCACCAGAAGCGTTGCGGTTGTTCGCAGGCAGGGAGAAGCTCTTGAGCTTGCTAGGCTGGTCATCAAACAGAATGCCCTTGCGCAGGATAGGGTAAGGGAGGCGAAGCGGTTGTTGCACAGAGGTGGCGAGCGGTGCATTGGCGTGGCCGCGGAACAGCGCCAAGTCCTTGCCAACTGGCGCGCCAGTCAGGCTGGCGAGGATGAGATATTGCCCATTCGTAGGATCGACATCGACTTGTTGAATGACTCCAATCTTGGCCGGGTTCAAGCCAGGTGCCGGGTCACCTTCTCGCATCAGCACCACATCCGTTCCATTCACGGGCGCAACGGTTTGCATCAGAACGATAGCTTGGTCATTGATCGCGCTGACACCTGTGCCGGTAAGCGAAACGAGAGCCATGTAATTGCCACCGCCGGTGGCCCAAAAGGCTTTGAAGCCGTTGATAGTGACGGTGCTGGAGCCAGGCAGGGGCTCGCCCTTGCCCAGCAACAGCCTCGGCTCACCGCTCCACAGACCTTCTCCAGCGGGTTTGGTCACTGCGGGGAAGGGACCGGTGAAGAGACTGCGGAAGATGAAGTCATTGGCAGAGTTGGAGGAAAGACCAAGGAAGGTGCCGTAATAGAAGATGAACATGTCATTTCCAGAGGAGTCGGTGATGCTGTCCACCCCTTTGCGCAACAGCGCCGTCGGGCTCGCAGAGATGCTGCTGCGCCTGAAGAAACCCTGATTCTTGTCCGCTGGTCCTGTGAGCAGGTTGGCATAGTAGAGTTGGCTGCCGGTATAGGTGAGATGCGTGTTCACCTCACCCAGTTTGGGGGCCGAAGTCTCGCCCGGTTCCGCTGCGAAGCCGGAGGCATCCCCTTCACGCACTGCGCTGGTTTCGGTAGCGATGGGAGGGGCGCTGTTGTGCTGGAAGCGATGCCACACTGCGGCGCTGTCGTTGGCAGCGGTTGTGGCACCGCTGACTTTGAATTTGCAATGGAACGCCAGGCTGTTGTCCACGGCTGGCACGCTGATCTGGCCAAAGCTCAGCAGCTCAGCGCCGCTGACAACGCTGCCTGCGGCGAAGGCAAGCTTCACGGACGTGCCGTCATCGCGGAAGATGGCGGGCACTGCGCCATTGATCTTCGCGCGGAAGATCGTGGTGGCAGGGATGGTCGTGGCGGGTGCGATCAGTGTCTCGCTGGCTTTGATGAGCGGCGCGCTGACAGTGGCAACGCTGGCCGCGTCGATGGTGAGTCGGCTCTTGCCAGCGAGGGTCAGGGGTGTTCCGCCCAAGGTTTCCCACACGCCGAGGTCTTTGCCTGCGCCAGAGCCTGGGCCGCTAAGATCGCCTGCGAGCGCGATGTTGCCGTTGTTATTGATGCGCACGTCGCTGAACGAGGCGAAGTTTGCCTCCACCACGCCAGGGGCGAAGTCGCCCTTGCCTGCGATTTTGCTGAGGGGCAGCGGACGTGTGATGCTGCGTATGACAATGCCTGCCCCGGCGAAGTTGCCTTGCGTCTCGTCGCCTTCGGTGCCGATCAAGAGAGTGTTGCCGCAGAGGGCGAGGCTGTTGACTTGCTCTAAGCCTGGAGTGTCAAACGTGCGCAGCGGAACAACCGAGGTGCCGCTGATGTCAAAGGTGACGAGGTCGCTGTTGATGTCCGAGCAAAGGATGGTGCCATCCGAGACATCCATGTGGGAACCGAGGCTGGATGAGCCGTTGAGCGATAAGGTCTTCGCCACGGTCGGCGCGGTGATGTCGGCGCGCGGGTCCAGCACGATGATACGGCCCGCACCGCCAACCATGCCGGGACAGGCTACCACCCCGAAGCTTTGGTGAAGCCTGACCACCACGCCGCAGTAGTCACTGACATCCGTGCCAGCGATCAGGGTGCGGGCAAGGAACTGGGGCGAGGCGGGGTTGCTGACGTTATACCAGTAGACCGCGCCACGGTCATTGCCGCCGTTGTCATAAAAAGGGGCACCCACCAGCATCAGTCCGCCCTGAAGGTCGATGCTGTAGCCGAAGAGAGCATTCGCCTGCGGGTCTGAAGGAAGGGCCGAGCTGAGTTCCTGCCCGGTGGAAAGCTTGAAGAGCCAGACGCGCTGGGTGCCGCCCGTCGCGCCCACAGCCAGCACATCACCTTCCACGCTAAGACTAGAGCCAAAATCATCATCTGCGGCACTGGTGCTCGGAGTCAAGGTGCGCAGCAGCGCACCTGTTTTGGCATTGAACACATATACCTTGCCTGCCGCTCCAGTCGCTGGAGCACCGACAACGATGAGGTCGCCGCTGATCTCGACGGAGGTGCCAAACTTTTGGTTCAGGGCCATCGAAGGGGGCAGCAGCTTGCGAACAAAAGCCCCAGTCGGCGAGAACAACTGCACCGCTCCCTGGTTGGCGGATTGCTCGTCGGCTTCATTCGCACCCAGGGCGAACCATTGATCCGAGGCAGCGCAGGAGGAGCCCAGTCGATTGCCTGCGGGCGTGCCAGTCCATTTGCCGAGCAGCTTTTGATAGACGAAATCGGGAGCGCTTTGGCAGGGGAGCGCCAGGATGCCGATGCAGACGACCATGGCACGCAAGGAGAAGGTATAAACGGAGGAGTTCATGACCAAATGGGTGAAGTTCAAATCAAGGATTGCCGCGCACCAAGCGTGTGCTGCCGTTCTCGTAGGTGATGACGAAGATGATCTTTGCCGGACTATTGGTGGACGCCGTATCGATCATGCTGGCCAGACCCACGCCACCAGCCCCGGCGGCGGTGCGTGAGTTGGTGGTGATGGAGATGGATTTCACCGGTGAAGTCTGGTTGTCGAACAGGTCACCCTTGCGCAGCACCGGCACCGGCTTGCGCAGCACTTGGTGGGCGGAAGAGGTCAAGGTGGCTGCGCTGTGACCGCGGAAGAGCGCCAGGTTCTTGCTGGCGGGCACGCCGGTCAGAGTGGCCAGGATCACGTATTGCCCGCTGCTCGGTTCGACCTCCACGCTCAGGATGCTGCCGATCTTCGCCGGGCTGTAGCCAGGGGCGGGGTCGCCTTCCCGCATCAGGATCAGGGGCTCGCCATCCACGGGCGCGCCGATCTGGGTGACCACCACGGCGTAGTCATTCACGGCTGTCACGCCGGTGCCGGAAAGCTTCAGCCATACCACGCCCTGATCCTTGGCGCTCCAGAAGGCTTTGAAGGAAGTGACCTTGGCTCCGTTGAGCAGGTTGCCTTTCTGCGCCAGCCGTCTGCCGACGGCCGCGTTGCCCACTTGCCACAGGCCTTCATTGGTGGCGCTGGTGACGCCGCTGCCCTGAATGGTGGCGCGAATGACGCCTTTTTCAGCGCCGTCGAGTGATTCGGCGAGGAAAGATGAGAAGGTGATGCCCGCCTGCCCGTTGCCATCGCTGTCGGGGACCAGATCGAGTCCCTTGGTGGCGATGCCCGTCAGGATGGCTGCCTGGCTGGTCTTGCGGAACAACGCCTGGTTTTGAGTCACGGGACCGGATGTCAGCGCGGCGGAGAAAAGTAGATGATCGCGCCGATATGCAAAGTGGCCGGTCGGCTCTCCCAACGTGCCCAGCGGAGTGCCATCGCCTTCCGAAATGATAATCAAGGAGGGTGGCACGGCTGGGATCAAGGGAAGCGATTCCACGTTGCCGTGGTCATACCAGAACAGCGCGCTGTCGTTGGTCTTGCTGATCACCGGTGCGGCAGCGTTAAGCATCTGACGGGCGGCGAAGACCACACTGTTATCCACATCAGGCACACTGAGCTGGCCAAAGGAAACCGGCTTGCGCCCGGTGCCATTCACTGTGGGCAGATGAGTGCCGGTGCGGAATAGCAGTTCGGGAGCAGGTGCGCTGCTGGTAATCAAGGAGCGGAAAATGGCTTGGTTTGTTATGCTGGTCACACCGGAGCCTGAAAGCGTGGCGCGGAAAATCAGGGCTTCATTGATGGCCGGGTTGCTCACGCCATCGTAGCCTTTCAGCAGCGGCTGGCTGACGGAGGCCACGGTCGGTGCCGGTTGGGGCAGCAGCGGTGTGCGGCTCTTCATGTGCAAATTTGGTAAGCCATTGTCACGCCAGACGCCTTTGTCTTTTCCTCCTCCCGAACCAGCGCCTGAAAAGCCAGTGGCGTAGGCGGCGGGGCCATTGAGCGTCATGTCGCTGAAGCTGGCAAAACTGCAATTGGCGGCCCCTGGGGCAAAGTCACCCTTGGCGGCCACGGTCTGGAAGGCCAGCGGCAGGGCGACTTTCTTGATCAAGTAAAGCGCCCCATTGTTAGTGCCTTGGTCATCATTGAACGGATCGCCGACCACCAGTGTGCTGCCATTCAGGGCCAAAGCCCCTACCTGCGAGGGCAGGTCAGGTGGCGTGATGACTTGTTGCAAGGTGTTGTCGCTAACTTGAAAAAGCTGGACATTGCCCGGCGAAAACCCCGCCGCCACCACGGTGCCATCTGCCGCTGCGAGGTAGCTGCCGAACTCCGTGGTGCCTACTTGCGGCGACATCACCTCCGGCGTGGGGAATGCGAGATCGCGCGTGTTGACCGCCTTCACCGTGCCGGCACCGTCATCCAGCTGGCAGCCCAGCAGCGCCCGGCCCTGGTGCAGCGCTACGGCCGTGCCCGTGTAGTCACCGGCGGTGGCAAGGGTGGGGATGATCTTATTCAACTGCGTGGGGACCACTGGATTAGCAACGCTGAACAGGTAGCCCGCCCCTCGATCACTGTCTGCTCCTGGCGCGCCGACCAGGAGCAACTCGCCCTCCATGGCCAGCGCTGTGCCGAAAGCTGACGATGCATTTGGATCTCCCGCGACCAGAGGAGGGCCCTGCTGAAAACCCGTGGACAGGCTGAACAACCACACCTGCTGTGCCGTGAGCGCGCTGACCGCGAGCAAGTCTCCTTGAAGTGCCATGGCATAGCCAAAGAAGTCGCCTGAAGCCGTGCCTGAGGGGATGATCGTGCGCACGAGTTTGCCCGTGGCGGCATTGAAGACAAAGACCTGACCGGCGATGCTACCGCCACGTGCGCCGATGATCACCAGATCACCGCTAAGCAGCACGCTGGAGCCAAAGCGTTGATCGGCGGTCAAGGTGGGAGGGAGCAGTTTCCGCACCCAGGCACCGGTCAGGGCATTGAAGATCTGCACCGCGCCCTGGTTCGTGGCCTGCTCATCCGCTGTCTGTGCGCCAGCGGCGATCCACTTGTCATTGATGGCCACACTGCCGTGATCAGAACCCAGGAAGTAACCAGTCGGTGTCTGCGTCCAGCGGCCGTGCAGCTTTTGGAAGGTCAAGTTCGGAGCAGCGAGGGTGCAGTCCCAAGCGGCTAGCATTCCTAGGCAGACCAAAAAAGGTGCGAGACCTTTCATAGCAGTTGCGCATGAAATAACTCAAAGCTGTGGGTTTGTTGAGCAAAGATTTTCAATATTTTCGCCTAAATCCCTACAGGAGTGTGCATGTCTCGTTCCAGGTTGCACAACGGCCCAGCGCCGCTACCTTCCGCGCTCTGATTTCCATGAGCGCCGACACCACCCCTGATACCTCCGCCAAGTCCGACTTCATCCGCGACATGATTGCCGCCGACCTGGAGCAAGGGCGCAACGACGGCTGGGTGATCACGCGCTTCCCACCCGAGCCGAATGGCTATCTGCACATCGGTCACGCCAAGAGCATCTGCTTGAACTTCGGCCTCGCTTTGGAACATGCGCCGAAGGCTCGTTGCCACCTGCGCTTCGATGACACGAACCCGATCAAGGAAGATACGGAGTATGTGGACAGCATCATGGCGGATGTGAAGTGGCTAGGCTTCGACTGGGGCGAGCACTTGTTCTATGCCAGCGACTACTTCGAGAAGCTCTATCAGTTCGCCGAGCAACTCATTACGAAGGGCCTCGCCTTTGTCTGCGACCTCAGCGCGGAGCAGATGCGCGAGTATCGCGGCACGCTGACCGAGCCGGGCAAGAACAGTCCGTTTCGCGATCGCAGTGTGGAGGAAAATCTGGACCTCTTCCGCCGCATGAGGGTAGGGGAGTTCCCCGATGGCACGCGTATCCTGCGGGCGAAGATCGACATGGCCAGCCCGAACATTCATCTTCGCGACCCGGCCTTGTATCGCATCATGCACACGCATCATCACCGCACGGGCGATGCGTGGTGCATTTACCCGATGTATGACTATGCGCATCCGCTGAGCGACGCGCTGGAGGGCATCACGCACAGTCTTTGCACACTGGAGTTCGAGATTCATCGCCCGCTGTATGAGTGGCTGATCAACAATGTGGACGGCCTGCCCGGCGCTCCGTATCAGCGTGAGTTCGCGCGCTTGAATGTGACCTACACGGTCATGTCGAAGCGCAAGCTGCTGCAACTGGTGAAGGAGAACAAGGTCAACGGCTGGGACGATCCACGCATGCCTACGATCAGTGGGATGCGTCGTCGTGGTTACACGCCTGCGGCAATCCGCGACTTCTGCAAGACTGTGGGCCTGACCAAGTTCAACTCGCTCAGCGATGTCGCGCTGCTGGAGCACAGCGTGCGCGAGGATTTGAACAAGAACGCGCTGCGTGCCTATGGCGTGCTGAAGCCGATCAAGGTCGTCATCGAAAACTACCCCGAAGGCCAGGTCGAATATCTCGAAGCCCAGAACCTACCGGACAATCCCGACGCAGGAACTCGCCAAGTGCCGTTGAGCCGCGAGATCTACATCGACGCCGACGACTTCATGGAAACGCCGAGCGCAGGCTTCCATCGTCTTGTGCCTGGCGGTGAGGTGCGCTTGAAGTTCGCTTTCTGCATCATCTGCAACGAGGTCGTCAAGAACGCCGATGGCAGCATCAAGGAACTGCGCTGCACGTATGACGATGCGACTCGCCACGGCAAGAAGCCCGAAGGCCGAGCCAAGGTCAAAGGCATCATCCACTGGGTCAGCGCGGCACATGCGCTGGATGCCGAGGTGCGTCTCTACGATCGCTTGTTCACCGCTGAACAACCCGACGCAGGAGACAACGATTTCCTGGAACTGATGAACCCCGGTTCGCTGGAGGTCATCACCGCCAAGCTCGAAGCCTCCTTGAAGGACGCCAAGCCCGGCGCGCACTACCAGTTCGAGCGCGTGGGCTACTTCTTTGCCGATCCCGTGGACAGCCAGCCCGGCAAGCCCGTGTTCAACCGCACCGTGGGCTTGAAGGACTCGTTCGCGAAGGTGGTCAGCAAGTAGCGGCAGGCGTTCATCGCACTCGTTGCCATGCCCGACCTCCACGCCACGCTCCGCCACTACTTCGGCTACGACACCTTTCGCCCAGGGCAGGAGCAGGTGATCCACACACTGCTGGAAGGCCGCAGCGCTTTGGCCATCTTTCCGACCGGCGGTGGCAAGTCACTCTGCTATCAGCTACCCGCGCTCCTGCTCGATGGTGTGACCTTGGTGATCTCGCCACTTATCGCGCTGATGAAGGACCAAGTCGAGGCCCTGCGTGCGCGCGGTGTGTCGGCGGCACGCTTGGATTCATCTCTGACGGCCAATGAAGTGACCGAGGTCTTTGATGCCATGCGCAATGGCACGCTGAAGCTGCTCTACATCGCGCCCGAGCGGCTGATGAATGAGTCCTTCATGGAGCGCCTGAGCCGGCTCAAGATCGCATTGCTGGCGATTGATGAAGCGCACTGCATCTCGGAGTGGGGGCATAACTTTCGCCCTGAGTATCTGCGGCTCGCAGCGGTGGCTCGGCGTTTGAAACTGCATCCGGTGCTGACTTTGACTGCAACTGCTACGCCCTCCGTCGCTGCGGACATTCGACGTGGGTTCGCCATTGAAGAACGCGACTTGGTGCAGACGCCGTTCCATCGGCCCAACTTGAACCTGCACATCACGCCTGTCGAAGTTCACAAGCGGCTGGATTTGCTGACGAAGAAGCTGCTCAAGTTAAGGCGCGTTCCCGCCATTGTGTATGTCACGCTGCAAGAGACGTCCGAACATGTCGCCACGCACCTGGGCAAGTCGGACCTGAACGCAGCATCGTATCATGCCGGGCTGACCGCTGAACGTCGGGCCGAGGTGCAGGAGCGATTTATGCAGGGCGAGATCGACATCATCGTCGCGACCATTGCCTTCGGCATGGGCATCGACAAGGCGGACATCCGCGCCGTGTATCACTACAACCTGCCGAAGTCGCTGGAGAACTATCAGCAGGAGATCGGGCGCGCTGGGCGCGATGGCAAGCCTTCGCATTGTGAGATGCTAGCCTGCGCCGATGACTTGATCGTGCTACAAAACTTCGTCTTCGGCGACACGCCAACAGCGCAGGCACTGCGACAGTTGCTCGATCATCTGCTGCGCCAAGGGGTGGAGTTTGACCTCAGCCACTACGACATCTCGCGCACCGTGGACATTCGCCCGCTGGTCTTGGAAACGGTGATGACTTACCTGGAACTCGATGGCGTGCTGGCACCTCTCGGAGCCTTCTATACCGGCTATCAGTTCCAGTTCCTGCAAACCGAAGCGCGCGTGCTCGCTGGTCACAAGCCGGAGCGACAGGCCTTCCTGAAGAAGATGTTCGAGGCCTGCAAGCGTGGCTACAAATGGCAAAAGCTCGAGAACGTCGACGAAGCCGCTGCCAAGATCGGTGAACCACGCGAGCGCATCATCAAGGCGCTGACCTTCCTCGAAGAAGCGGGTGATATCGAACTCAAGCCCAGCGGCATGAGGCATCGCTACCGGCTGTGTGAAGACGCGAGCCAGCGCGACCCGGCGACACTTGCCGCGAAGATGGTGAAGATGTTCGCCGAGCGCGAGGCCAAGGACGCGCAGCGTCTGCAACTCGTCGTCGATCTTGCCCACGACTCCGGCTGTCTGACCCGCCACATGCTGCGCTACTTTGGCGAGGAATTGGAGGCTGACTGCGGTCACTGCGGCAGTTGTGTGGAGAAGAAGGCTGAGCCTCGGGCTCTGCCGCAATCGAAGCGCCGCATGATCACGATTGATCACGTCGCCGCCATTCAAGCCCTGCGCGATGAGAACCACGCCGCGCTGCGTGCCCCGCGCCAGATTGCTCGCTTTCTCTGCGGTATCAGCAGCCCTGCGACCTCGCGAGATCGACTTACCCGACATGATGCTTTCGGGCTGCTTCAGCAGCATCCGTTCGCTGATGTGCTGGCGCAGTGTGAGAGTGCCTTATAAGCTGCCTGGACTCTGATGGATGACGCGAAGCGTTTTGGAGTGCGGAACGCAGTTCCGCTTTGTCGGAGCCGCACGCCCTCAGACGACCGGGAGACCACGAGAGTTCCATCGCTCCGTCCAAAGCGGAACTGCGTTCCTTGTTCCGCACTCCAGAACGCTTCGCGTCATCTCTCGTTGCGCCCGACTTGGAGGAGTCGAACAACTTCGTCCTTGCTTGCGACGCTGCGGATGTGTCTTGTCACTTTTGTTTCATGCCGCTGCTGACTGTCACCCCCGAAGACTGCATCCACGACCGCCTCGACCGCTTACTGCAAAGCAAGCTGCCGGAGATGTCACGCTCGCGGTTGCAGGACTTGATCAAGGAGGGGCGCATCACGGTGAATGGCAAGGTCCTGAAGCCGAGCGCGGAAGTGAAGGTGGGGGATCAGATTGAGGTCACGATTCCTGAGCCGGTGAGCACGGAGGTTGTGGCGCAGGACATTCCGTTGACCGTGCTCTACGAGGATGAGCACCTCATCGTGATCAACAAAGCCTCGGGCTTAGTAGTGCATCCGGCGGCGGGAAATCCTGATGGCACGCTGGTCAATGCGTTGCTTCATCACTGCGATGACTTGAGTGGCATTGGCGGTGAGTTGCGGCCCGGCATTGTGCATCGGCTCGATAAGGAAACGAGCGGCTGCATGGTCGTGGCCAAGCATGATAGGGCTCATGCCTTGCTGGCCGAGCAGTTCGCGCAGCGTCGCATCAGCAAGCTCTACCTCGCGGCGGTGAATGGGATGCCGAAGCAGACCAGCGGGCGCATCGAGAATCTGATCGGTCGGCATCCTGTGGATCGCAAGCGCATGGCTGTGCAGTTCGATGGCTCTGGCAAAAATAGCATCACAGAATGGAAGCTGGTCGGTGAGCATCAGGGCTGCGCTTTGATCTTTTGCACGCTGCTCACGGGGCGCACGCATCAGATCCGTGTGCACATGCGCGATGTGCTGCTGTGCCCGATCCTGGGTGACTCGTTGTATGGGCATCCGCCGAAGCAGAAGATCAAAGTGTCGCGTCTGCTGCTGCACGCCTGGAAGCTGGCCTTTGAGCATCCGCTCACGATGAAGCGGATGGAGTTTAAGGCCGAGGTGCCGGAAGAGTTTTCGCCTTGGATGGCCGCGAACGAATAGCCTGAACTGCATGAATCGTCCCCTGGTCACTTCATTGGAATGCGGGCGCTGCAGCGCCTTCCTCATGCTTAGTAGCCGACGTGAGGAGGCTCTGTCTTTCTCGACGCTGCGAAGAAGGCAAATGAGCCTCCTCACGTCGGCTACTACCTCTGGGTGGGGCGCTGCCGCGCCCTATTTCCAGGTCGTGAGTGTGCTGGCTTTTTGCTTGGTGCTGATGGGCAGTGCCCACGCTCAAATCACCGATGCCCTCGGCGTTCGTTCCCTCAGCGCTGAGCAGGCTGACGAAGGCAGACCGGTTAAACTGCGGGGCAGCATCATCTTCATCGAAGCACCGGGCACGGTCTTTGTTCAGGACACAACGGCGGGCACCTTCTTCCGCACCAAGATGCCACTGGGCGATCTGAAATTGGGCGATGTGATCGAAGTCGAGGGCACCACGTTTCCTGGGCTGTTTCTGCCAGGCATCGAGACCACTAACTTCCAAGTTGTGGCCTCAGGCGAGATGCCCAAGGCACAACCCGTGGGCTTCGATGAACTCATATCTGCACGCTATCACTACCAGCGGGTGCAGGTGGAAGGCATGGTGCGCTCGGTCACGACGCCGGAGGAAAATCGCAGTGTGCTGCGGTTGGCCATGGGGTCACGTGTGATTGAGCTGCGCATAAATCAGGCGCTGGATGAGGAGGGTTGGATTGGAGCCCAACTGCGTGTTCATGGACTCGCCGCAGGTGCGATCAATGATCGTCGGCAATTGGTGCAGCCGTATCTGAAGGTGAGCGATGCGACGCAACTCGAAGTCGTGAAGCCCGCATCTGATCCCGCGAAATTGCCCTTGGAACCTGCGAGCAACATCCTGCGTTTCGATGCTGCAGGCACCTCGAGTCAGCGGGTGCGTGTGCAAGGGGGCGTGCTCGCTACCTTTGCGGATGGCCATGTCTTTGTGCGGGATCAAGAGGCGGCCTTAGCGGTGAAGCTGAACGATGTCGCCGACATCCAGCTTGGCGATGTCATCGACGCGGCGGGCTTCCCCGAGATGGAGCGCTTCAGTGCCTCGCTAGCGGATGCGATGATTCTGTCCAAAACGCCGGGCGAAGCCGTCCTGCCGGTGGTGCCGACCACCAAGGATCTGATGAGCGGGGTGCATGACAATGATTTGATCCGTATCCAAGCCTTGCTCACGGGCACGACCTCAACTCTTGAAGGCGAAGTGCTGATGGTGCAGATGGCGGGCCATGACCTGCGCGCTCGATTGCCCAAGGGCGAACGCCTTGACCTTGCGCCCAACACGCAGCTTCAACTCACCGGCATCTGCCGTGTGGAAACGACCACGGGCAAGGGCTTCAACTCGCAACCTGAGACGCTGAGCCTGTGGCTGCGCAGCGTGGATGATGTGCAGGTGCTGCGCGCGCCCTCCTGGTGGACAACGCAGCGTTTGCTCACGGCGCTGAGCGTCTTGATCGCGCTCATGCTGGCCAGCGCGTGCTGGATTCTGCTGCTGCGCCGGCAAGTCAGTGCGTTGCGCGTGCGCATTCAGCGCGAGGCGGTGCTGGAGGAGCGGCAGCGGATCGCGCGTGAGTTCCACGACACGCTGGAGCAAGAACTCGCCGGGCTGCGCATTCGCCTGGATGCCGCAGCAACGCGCCCGCTGGATGACAAGGCACGCAGCTTGGTCGAGGCCTCGCAGGGCCTGATCTCGCGCATTCAGACCGAAGCACGCAATCTGGTCTCCGATCTGCGCGCTTATGAAGACAGCGGTGTCGATCTGCCCAATGCGTTGCATGAGCTGGCCGAGCGTCAGACGAGTGAACAAACCGTCGTGCATTTTGAAGACACCGCTGCTTTGCCCGAGATGCCCGGCCATGTGGCGCATCACTTGCGCATGATCGCGCAGGAAGCACTGACGAATTCCCTGAAGCATGCTCAGGCCACCAAGATCGAGATCGAACTCTTCTCCGATGGCACTGCCATGCAGTTGGTGGTGAAGGACAACGGTCAGGGATTCACCGATGCGCAAGCAACGCATGGTCAACCAGGGCACTTCGGCTGCATGGGCATCCGCGAGCGCTGTCGCAAGATCGGCGCGGAAGTCGATTGGCAAAGCACGCCTGGTCAAGGAACAGCAGTCACCGTGCATTGGTCCACCCAGCCTCAAGCCTTAAGCTCCAAGCCTTCCTCATGATCAAGCTACTCATCATTGATGATCATTTTGTCGTGCGCAGCGGCTTGGTGGTGTCGCTGAATCTCGAAGACGATCTGCGGGTGCTGGCCGAGGCGGATCGCGGTGAACAGGCGGTGGCCTTGTTCGAGAAGCATCAACCGGATGTGATGCTAATGGACCTGCAACTGCCCGGCATCTCCGGCGTGGAGGCCACGGCCCAGCTTTGCGCTCGTTTTCCACAGGCTCGCGTGCTGATCTTTTCCACCTTCGCCCGCGACGATGAAATTCAGGCGGCGCTGCGGGCCGGGGCGCTGGGTTACCTGCAAAAATCAGCCTCGCGGGAGGACTTGATCGCGGCCATTCATCGCGTGGCTTCTGGCCAGCGGTCGCTGTCTGCCGACATTGAACAACGCCTCGCCCTGCGCAATGCGGGCCCCGAGATCACGCCACGCGAGAAGGAAATCTTGAAGCTGATTGCGCAAGGCAACGCCAACAAGGAAATCGGCGCGGTGCTCGGTATTGCCGAAGACACCGTCAAACGCCACGTCAGCAGCATCCTCGACAAGCTCCAGGTCAATGACCGCGCCCAAGCCACGGCGGAAGCCATTCGGCGCGGGCTGGTGGGGATGTGAGGGGAATAGGCCCCCCACGAAAGTGTTAGCCCCTGCGGTGTGAAAAAGCTCCCCGGCTGGCGTTCTTTCTGGCACACTCATGCTGCCTATGACTCGGACTGCCCTGCTTTGCCTGCTTTCGCTTTCTCTTCCTGTGTTCGCCCAGAACGACACGGCGGGGAATGACACGCCTTCGGATCATCCCGAATTGAAGCCGGCTTTTCGCTGGGATTTTAATTCCAAGGAGTTGATGGGCACCTGGCTGGGGACGCCGCAGGCTAGCGAGGCTGGGCCGCGGATGCCGAGCTATCCAGGCTTTTCCAAGGAGAACACGGCGGCTTCCTTCCTGGGCGATGGCCAGAAGCTGGCCTTGGAAGTGAAGGACAGCGAAGAGCTGCGCTTCGGCATGAATGACACGATCACGCTGGAGGCCTGGGTGAAGGTGCGCTCGCTGAAGGATGGCGCGGCACCGTATGTGATCGGCAAAGGGCGCTTGGGCACGAAGGAGTTCGGCGACAAGAATCAAAACTATGCCATGCGCTTGAAAGGTGAGAAGGGGCAAGCCCTGGTCGGCTTCCTCTTCGCCAGCGCCCCGGTGCCGGGCGCGAAAGGCGACTGGCATCGCTGGTGGTCGAAGGATGGCTTTCCCGTCACCAGCGGTGGCTGGCATCATGTGGTGGTCAGCTACACCTACGGCAAGCCCAAGAGCATCAAGGGCTTCATTGATGGCCGCGAGGTCGAGGGCGTATGGGACATGGGCGGTGCGACGGATCGCGGTCCAGTGACGGATGGCGATTCGGTCTTCATCGGCACGGGCTCGACCCGTGTGGCGACGCATTCGCTCGATGGCTGGCTGGATGAGGTGGCGATCTATCGCGGGGCCGTCGATGACGAGGCGCTGAAGGCACGCTTCGCCTTTGTGCCACCGCCGCCACCGGTGGACCGCATGAAGCTGAAGCCCGGCACGGTGCTGGTGCAGCTCTGCGAGGAAGGCATTCCCGAAGCCAATGCCTGGCCCGTGGATCAGCCGCGTGTGACAGAGACCTTCACGGAGGATGTCTTTGGGTTTGTGGACATCCCGCAGAAGTATGTGGACACCGGTGTGCGTGGTGAGCGCGCGATTCCGTTGCTGATGCGTGCCGCAGCCTTGGTGACGCTGCCGAAGGGCACGCATCGTCTGCTGCTGCGGGGGCGCGGGGCCAGCCGCTTGTATGTCGAAAACAAAAACCTCCTCAGCACACCTTTCCCCAAGGCTGACTCCGGTGGCCACGGCTATGTCGTCGAGCAGGAGGGCTACTTGAACCTGGGACCGGACTTCCGTTTCGCGCCTCCCGGCAATCGCGAGGCATGGTGCGAAATCGAAGGCACAGGCCAGCCGCAACTCTTCGTGATGGAGACGATGGTGGGCAGCCTGACGGGCAAGAGCAAGCGCCGCCCTGAGTTGGGAGAAACGGTGGTGGCGTGGTCGAAGCAGGGCACGGAGACCTGGACCCTGCTTTCACCGGGCAAGAAGGTGGTGAGCTACAACGATGCGGGCTGGACGGCGTATGAGACCGAGCGCAAGGCTCACTTTGCCGAAGTCAATGCCATGGCGCGGGCGGATCTGCGCGCGAAGCAGGGCGACTACTGGCAGTGGCGTCGCGAGGCAGCCCAGCAGTGGCTGGCCAAGACCGAGGACGTGCCGGTCCCGGCCTTGCCGAAAGGCTTCCAAGCCAGCAATCCCATCGACCATTTCATCGCGGACAAGATCGCCAAGGTCTCGGAGCAGAACGATGCCTCGCATCGCGGCACGGTGGATTTTTTCAGGGATGTGCAACCGATCCTGGAAGCCAAATGCGTGGAGTGCCATCGCGGCGGCAAGGCCAAGGGCGGACTGCATCTCGACTCGCTGGCCGATGCGATCAAAGGCGGCGAGTCTGATGGCACAGCGATCACTCCCGGCAAGCCAGAGCACAGCTCCTTGATCGCTCGTGTGACCAGCGATGACGAAGACACGATCATGCCGCCGAAGGGCAAGCCCTTGAGCAAGGAAGAGATCGGTGTGCTGACAACCTGGATTCGCGAAGGCGCGACTTGGCCCGAGATCAAGGCGGATCACCTCACGCTCACAGCTTTGTCGGACGACCTCGCCTTCCTGCGTCGCGTCACGCTGGATACAGTTGGCGTGGTGCCGACGATGGAGGAAATCAAGGCTTTCCAGAAGAACCCGGATCGCAAAGCAGCCATTGACCGCCTGCTCAAAGACCCGCGCTGGGCCGACAACTGGATGGGCTACTGGCAGGATGTGCTGGCCGAGAATCCCAACATGCTGAACCCGACGCTGAACAACACCGGCCCCTTCCGCTGGTGGATTTATGAGTCGTTGCAGGACAACAAGCCGATGGACCTGTTCGTCACCGAGCTGCTGCGCATGAAGGGCAGCGAGCGCTTGGGCGGGCCGGCTGGGTTTGGCGTGGCCTCGCAGAATGATGTGCCGATGGCCGCCAAAGGAACGATCGTCAGCACCGCCTTCCTGGGGGTCGAAATGAAGTGCGCGCGCTGCCATGACTCGCCCTCGCACAAGTCGTTGCAGGAAGATCTGTTTAGCCTCGCCGCCATGCTCAACGCCAAGGAGCTGGAAGTGCCCACGACTAGCAGCGTGCCGATGGACAAGATTCATGAGGCCGGCCGCAAACCCTTGATCCAGGTGACGCTGAAGCCCGGCAGCAAGGTCGCGCCGAAGTGGCCTTTCGCTGAGTTTTGCGATGAAGGAGCTGCCAGTCTGGCCCAAGACAAAAACGACACCCGTGACAAGCTGGCCGCGCTGATCACCGCGCCGCAGAACGAACGCTTCGCCCAGGTCATCACCAACCGCGTGTGGGCACGCCTGATGGGCCGTGGCATCGTTGAGCCGGTCGAAGATTGGGAGAAGGGCAAGCCGACGCACCCTGAGCTGCTGCGCTGGCTGGCGCGTGAGTTTGTGCGCGGGAGATATGATGTGAAGGGACTGGCCCGCATCATTCTCAACAGCCAGACTTACCAACGGGCGACCGATCCCGTGCTGCGCAGCACCAGCCCGCTCTTCACCTCGCCCGCGCCGCGCCGCCTCGCAGCGGAACAGATCGTCGACTCGCTCTTCAGCGCCACGGGTAAGCCCTTCAAGACCGAGGAAGTCAGCCTGGACATCGACAACCTGCGCGACCTGAAAAACTCCATCAGCCTGGGCCAGCCGCACCGCAGCTGGATGCTGACCAGCACCAGCAACGAGCGCGACCGGCCCAGCCTTGCGCTGCCGCGCATTCAAGCGGTGGCCGATGTGCTCAGCTCTTTTGGCTGGCGCGGCTCACGGCAGGACCCAATTAGCAAGCGCGACACAGACCCGAATGTGCTGCAACCTGCGATCCTATCGAACGGCACCATGGGCATCTGGCTCACGCGCTTGAGCGATGACCACGGCGTCACCCAGCTCGCGCTGCAAAAGCAGAGCGTGGAGCAGCTGGTCGACCAGCTCTTCTTGAAGCTGCTGACCCGCAAGCCCACCGTTGAAGAAAAACAGCTCTACACGAAGCACCTGACCGCAGGCTTCGAATCCAGAATCCAGAGTCCAGCGCCTAGCAACCAGCCAATCACCCGCGTGCGCGAGAAGTTCGTCTCCTGGTCGAACCATCTCGATCCTGACGCAACGCTTGTTCGTCAGGAGCAAGAGGCCGCCGCCCGCCGTGGTGATCCTCCCACCGAGAAGCTAGACGCCGCATGGCGCACCCGCCTTGAAGATGTGCTCTGGGCTATCTTGAACGCGCCCGAGTGGGCATTCACGCTTTAAACGTGTCCAACCGAATCCTGACTTTTCTCGACCACTTATGAAACGCCGCACTTTCCTCACCCAGGCCGCCGCCCTCGGCGCATCGCCTTTGCTTGCAAACAACACACCGGTCCATGTGCCGAAAGGCAAAGCCGAGCACTGCATCTTCATCTGGCTCGGCGGCGGGATGTCGCAGATCGACACCTTTGACCCGAAGAAGCTAGGCAATAGCAAGAGTTCACCGAAGCTCGCGGGGTCCATGTATAAAGCCATCGACACCTCCGTGCCTGGCGTGCAGGTGTGCGAGCATCTGAGTAAGACTGCGAAGGTCATGGAAGACGTGACTGTCATGCGCACGGTCAATCACAAGGTGGTCGATGAGCACGCCTTCGCGACGAACATCGTGCACACGGGCCGCATGATCTCTGGCAACACGATCTATCCCAGCATCGGCTCGATCATCGCGCACGAGCGTGGCGCGGCGAGCAGCGAGGTCCCGGCTTACATCCTGGTCGGCTATCCCAACGTAAGCCGTGGCCCAGGTTTCCTCGGGGCGAAGTCGGGTTATGTCTATCTGACCGACACCAACACCGGTCCGGCTGGATTCACACGTCCGTCTTTCGTCGATACCGAGCGCGCCAGCCTGCGGCAGGAACTGCTGAAGCCTTTGACCAGCCGCGTGCCGAAGGACAGCGCGGTCAGCGACTACATGCTCGCTCAGGAGGAAGCCTTGCGTCTGGCTGGCCCTGGCTTCATGCGGCTTTTCAATCTGAAGGAGGAATCCGCTGACCTGCGCAATGACTACGGTGGCGAGTTCGGCCAGCGCTGCTTGTTGGCGCGTCGTTTGGTTCAGGCCGGCGTGCGCTTCATCGAGGTCTCGCACAACTTGAACTTCATCAACGGCACAGGCTGGGACATTCACAACGAAGGAGCCGCGAACCAGCATGTGCTGATTCAGGAACTCGACACCGCCTTGTCCGCTCTGATCCGTGATTTGAAGCAGCAAAAGATCTTGGACAAGACGTTGGTTGTGGTGGGCACCGAGTTCGGTCGTCCGCCTGAGTTTGATGGGCGCGGCGGGCGTGGCCACCAGGGCACCGCCTTCTCCATGGTGCTGGCAGGCGGTGGTCTGAAGCACTGCGGCGCGTATGGCGTGACCGATGAGATTTCCAAGAAGCCGGTGGAGAATCCGGTGCCGCTGGTGGACTTCCATGCGACCATTCATGCCGCGCTGGGCATCAATCCCAGCAAGGAGCTCATGGACGGCACGCGCCCAGTGCCGATCACCGACGGTGGCAAGCCGGTCGCGGCACTGTTTGCATAGAGAGCCTGGGGACTATGGCCCCAAGAATGGACGCGGTGTCATTGGTCCCCGTTGCTTTTCCAAGGAGCGCGATTGTTGTTCGTCATGCGTTCGAGTATAAGCTCAAAAACGCATGAAAAATTTCTATTCAGCCCTGCTCTTCGGGCTCGCGATGTTGCTGTCCATGAATCCAACCACGCACGCCGCCACGCCGGAGGAAGCCTTGGCAGCCGCCTCGAAGCTCGCGACCCAGGGCAACTACCGGGAGGCTGCCGATGCCTTCAAAGCCCTGCTGCAATCCAAGAACGCTAGCGGTGAAACGCTCGCCAAAGCCCTGAGCGAAGTCTCCACCGTGCTGAACAATCTCGGCGAAGCCGCCGAAGCGGAAACCGTGATCGAAGACGCGGCCAAGGCCCACGCGCATCACTGGCAGGTGCTCGCTGCCGCTGGCAATGCCTTCATGGGCAGCCTGCCGCATCAGGGGCAGATTGTGGATGGCACGTTCCAGCGCGGTGGTCGTCGCAGCGATGCGCCCTGGGCGTGGTCGATGGAGCGGGATCGCGTGCGGGGCTTGCAACTGCTGCTCGCCGCGCGTGCAGCGATGTCGAAGGACTCACCCATTGCGGAGCGCAGCAAGTTCCTTCAGCAACTTGTCTATGCTTGGCGCGGTGACAATGCGGCTTGGAAGCTGCAAGTGCTGACCGATCTGCAGACGCTGCCCGAACCTAGTCGCGATTATCCCGGGCGCGAGTCGCGCGGCTATCCCGTGGATGCAGCGGGCGAACCTGTCTTCTTCGCTGTGCCAGCAAGCTATGAAGCCGCCAAAAGTGATGGCGAGCGGCTGCGGCTGGCTTTCCAGGAATGGAGCGTGGTGGACAACGAATCGGCGATGACGGCCCGTTACTTCTGGGCTGATCTTGTTCGCGGTTGGCTGGGAGTGCAGACCCTCGCAGGCATGATCAAGCCCAGCTTGTATCAGGAAGGCGAAGGCCAGCAGCGCAGCAGCATCGCCACGCTGCACACGTTGGTGGAGGATGAAACGATTGCGCAACTGGCCACCGGACCGAAGCGTTTCAAGCTGCCCGAGGACTACCAATTCATGCGCCTGCTGCGTGGGTCGCTGTCGAACTGGAATGCGGCGAATGAGTTGATCGACGAGTTGCTGAATCGGCGGCAGTTCGACAAAGCCGTGGTGCTGATCAACGAACTGCTGCCCACGTTCGCGGACAAGGAGATGCGCGCTGCACTGAATCAAAAGCTCACCCAGATCACCGGCAACTGGGGCCGCCTTGAGCCGATGGATGCACAGCCTGCGGGCACCAAAGGAAAACTTCTGCTAGCGTTTCGCAATGCAATGAAGGCCGATTTTGTCGCACGTCGAGTCGATGTGGCGATGCTGCTCGCGGACACGCAGGCGTATCTGAAAACCAAGCCACAGGATCGTGAGTGGCAGCGGGAGAATGTGCAGAACGTTGGAGAACGATTGATCGCGGCAGGCGGTGACAAGTATCTGAGCAAGCCGGTGGCGGAGTGGTCGCAGGACTTGCAGCCTGCGCCGAAGCACTGGGATAAGCGCACAACCATCGAGACGCCCTTGAACGAAGCTGGTGCTTATTTGATTGAAGCGACGTTTTCGGGCAAGCATCCGACACGCGCCCTGCTCTGGCTCGAAGGTGTCACCCTTGTGGAAACGAAGCAGGCCGAGGGCATGCATTACTTCCTCTGCGATGCAGTAACTGGGGCGCCGATCCCGGAGGCGAAGGTGTTCTTCTTTGGCTACAAGACCGAGTGGCGGAATGAGTTCATCGTGGGTCGGAAGCAGTTCCTGGCCTACACCTTCAATGAGTTCACGCGCACCACGGATGCGAATGGCGTGGTGAAGGTGAGCCAAGGCAAGATGAACGAGTTTCGGTGGCTGGTGAGGGCAACCGATGGAGCGGGAAGGTTGGCGTATTCAGGCATCGGGGGCTCTTGGTTCAGTGGGCGCGACGAGGATCGCTATGAAAACTCGCGCATCTACACCATCACGGATCGCCCGGTGTATCGGCCTGCGCAGGAGGTGAGGTGGAAGCTTTGGGCGCGCGCGGCGGGCTATGATCCGAAACTGAAGACCAATGCGTTTGCGGGAGACGCTTGCTTGGTCACGATCACCGATCCGAAGGGCGAGAAGGTGCATGAGAAGACCTACAAGGCCGATGATTGGGGCGCGGTGGAGGACATGCTGAAGCTGGGCGATGAAGCCACGCTGGGCAGCTACCAGATCAACATCGCCTTCAACGGGAATCGCGGACCGTATGGTTCGCACAGCTTCCGTGTGGAGGAATACAAGAAGCCGGAGTTCGAGGTGAAGGTGAATGCGCCGGACAAGCCCGTGGCCTTGGGCGATGCCTTTGAGTTCAAGATCAAGGCGGACTATTACTTCGGCGGACCGGTCAAGGAGGGGAAGGTGAAATACAGGGTGCAGCGCAGTGTGCATACCTCGCATTGGTTCCCGGCGGGACGATGGGACTGGTTGTTTGGCGAGGGCTATGGCTGGCGCAGCACCAGTTACCTGTGGTATCCCGGTGCGCGGAACTGGTGCATCTGCTCGCCGCGTTGGCCGTGGATGAATTGGAGCAGCGATCCGCCGGAACTGGTGGCCGAGGGAGAGATGGTGATAGCTGCCGACGGCACGCTGAAGGTGAAGATCGACTCCGCGCTGGCGAAGGAACTGCATGGCGATGATGACCATCGCTACGAGATCGAGGTGGAAGTCACCGACAGCTCGCGCCGCACCATCTTTGGCAAGGGCAGTGTGCTTGCGGCCCGCAAGGCGTTTGAGAGTTATGTTTGGTTGGATCGCGGCTGGTATCAGACCGGCGATGCGGCACAAATCAGCGTGTCGGTGAAGACCTTGGACGGTCGTGCGGTCGAGGCGAAGGGGAAGATCGCGGTCTTCAAGCTGACCTATGCGCAGGACGGCACGCCGAAGGAGGAGAGCGTGCATGAGGCTGAGGTGGCCCTGAAGGATGAAACCGTGAACACCACGATCAAATGGTCGAAGCCGGGGCAGTATCGCGTGGCGGTGAAGCTTACAGATGCTGCCGGGCATGAGAGCGAGGCGAGCAGCTTCATGGTGGTGCGCGGCGAGGGCTTTGATGGCAAGGACTACCGTTTTGATGATCTGGAACTGGTCACGCAGAAGGACGAGTATCAGCCCGGCGACGAGGTCGAAGTGCTGATCAACACGAATCGCCCAGGCAGCACCATCGCGTTGTTCGTGCGGGGCACCAATGGCGATCCGCTGTGGCTGAAGCCGGAGGGCAAGAGCACCAGCTACACCTTCAAGCTGAGCGAGGCCGATCAGCCGAACATTTTCCTGGAAGCCTACACGGTCAGCGATGCGCGGCTGCACAAGGTCACGCGACAGATCATCGTGCCGCCTACCAAGCGCATAGCGTCGGTCGAACTCATCACCGACAAGCCCACCTACCTGCCGCGCAATCAAGCGAAGGCGACGCTGAAGGTGAAGGATCAAGGTGGCAAACCCTTCATCGGGCAGGTTGTGCTCACTGCCTATGACAAGGCGCTGGAATACATTTCTGGTGGCAGCAATCAGGAGGACATCCGACCCTTCTTCTGGGGCTGGAAGCGGAGCCATTCGAGCAGCATCACGGATACGATGCGGGAACTTGAATGGGGATTGGTAAAGGAGGGAGAGAGTTGGATGGACGGGCTTGGGGTGTTTGGTGACTTCAAGGCCTACACCTCTAGCGCGAGTGTGAGTGAGGTTGATGGATTTGGTCCTGGTAGTGTCGGCGGTGGGTTTGGCCGAAGCACGGCCAGAATAAAGTCAGCCATGCCGATGGAGGGATATGCGATGGCGAAGGCTCCGATGCCCCTGGCTGCACCAGCACCAGCACCAGCAATGGCTGAAGCTGCGGCTGCACCGGCCGATCCATTCGCCTCTGGCGGCAGCGGTGAAGACTTGGCCGCCCCCGTCATGATTCGCAGCAACCTCGCCGACAGCGCGGTGTGGGTGGCGAGTGTGAAGACTAACGAGGCAGGCGAGGCGGTGCTGGATTTCCCCATGCCGGACAACCTGACGACGTGGAAGCTCAGGAGCTGGGTCATGGGCGCGGACACACAGGTCGGCGAGGCAGCGGTCGAAGTGATCACTCGCAAGAACTTGATGGTGCGGCTGCAAGCGCCGCGCTTCTTCATTGAGAAAGACGAGGTCACGATCTCCGCGAACGTGCACAACGAGACGGATGCCGAGCAAGAGGTGAAGGCGATGCTGGACACTGGGAGTGACGGCATCTTGCCGTCAGCAGCGGATGGTAAGATCGCGTCGCTCCTTGCCAAAATCCCGGCGCATAGTGAGCATCGCTTCGACTGGCGCGTGAAGGCGATGAAGCCGGGCGAGGTGAAGATCACGGTCAAGGCCTTGGCCAAGGACGACTCCGACGCGATGGAGATGACCTTCCCGGTCTATGAGCACGGCACGTTGAAGACGGAGGCCTGGAGCCTCGCGCTGCGTAGTGATCAGCCGCAGGGCAGCATCACGTTCAATGTGCCGGAGGAGCGCAAGCCGGAGACCACACGCCTGGAGGTGCGCTACTCACCGACGCTGGCGCTGGCCATGATCGATGCGCTGCCATATCTGGCTGACTACCCGTATGGCTGCACCGAGCAGACGTTGAATCGCTTCGTGCCCACGGTCATCACGCTCGGCGTGTTGAAGGACCTTGGCGCGGATTTGAAGCAGGTGCGCGACAAGCGCGTGAACCTGAACGCGCAGGAGATTGGCAAGGCGGATGACCGTGCGAAACGCTGGCAGGGCAAGGACCGCGACGGTGATCCGAAGGAAGCCGTCTTCGATGAAGATAAGGTGCTGAAGATGGCGCGCGCAGGCATCAATCGCCTGGAGGCCATGCGCAATGCCGATGGCGGCTGGGGCTGGTTCCCGGGCGGACGCGAGTCATCGGTGCACATCACCGCGCAGGTCGTGCATGGCTTGATCTTGGCCACGGCCTCAGGCATGAAGCTGGATAACGACTTGATCACCAGCGGCACGCAATGGCTGACCCAATACGCGGATCGTGAACTTGCGCGCTTGCAGTTGCCCGAGAAGCACAAGGACCGCAAAGCCTTCCCCGATGACACCTATGCGCTGGTGCATTCTGTCTTGGTCGAAGCGGGCGCTGGGAATGCCGCGATGCGTGCTGCCTTGTATGAGCATCGCGCCAAGCTCTCGCATTTGAACCTCGCCTTGCTCGGCCTTGCCTTTGCGAAGGTAGAGGAGAATGAGCGACGCGACATGTGCGTGCGCAACCTGCGGCAGTTCGTGAAGCAGGACGACGAGAATCAAACGGCGTGGCTGGACCTGCCTGAGAATGGCTGGTGGTATTGGTGGCATGATCCGATCGAGACACAGGCCGCATTCTTGAAGCTTCTCTGCACCGTCGAACCAAAGGGCGATCTGGCAGCACGCATCGCGAAGCATCTGCTCAACAACCGGCGCAACGGCACGTATTGGAACAGCACGCGCGACACGGCGGGAGTGATCGATGCGCTGGCGGTCTTTGTGAAGGCGAGCGGCGAATCAAAGCCCGATGTGAAGCTTGAAGTCGTCATCGACGGCGTGGTGAGGAAGCAGGTCAGCATCAATGCTGAGAACCTGTTCAGCTTCGACAGCACACTCATCATCGAAGGCGATGAACTGGTGTCTGGCAAGCACACGCTGGAACTGCGCAAGCAAGGCGGCTCGCCCTTGTATGCGAATGCGTATCTCACGCTGTTCAGCAAGGAAGACATGATCCCTGCGGCGGGTCTTGAGGTGAAGGTGCAGCGCAAGTTCTACAAGCTGACCGAGCAGAAAACGAAGGACTTGGTGGCCGGGGCTCGCGGTCAGGCTTTGCAGCAGCAAGATATCAAGTATGTGCGCACTGAACTCGCTAGCGGCGATCCTTTGATCAGCGGTGATCTGGTCGAGGTGGAACTGAGCATCGACAGCAAGAACGACTATGAATACGTGCTCATCGCCGATCCGAAACCCGCAGGATTCGAGCCCGTGGAGGTGCAGAGCGGCTGGAGCTATGAGGGGCTGAACTCGTATCAGGAGTATCGCGATGAGAAGGTGGCCTTCTTCGCCGAGCGCCTGCCGCAGGGTCGGCACAATGTGAGCTATCGCGTGAAGGCGGAGATCCCTGGTCGCTTCAGTGCGCTACCCACGAAGGCCGAGGCGATGTATGCGCCGGAGCTGCGTGCGAATGCAGCGGAGTGGAAGGCGAGCATTGAAGACGCGAAGTGATTTGCGCCAGATGCTGGAGCGTGCGCAGAGGGGCAACAAACCTCTTGCCTGATGCCACTGTCGCAGAGTAACCGAAGGCGCACCCGGAACCACCTTTGCCATGCCTGTCCCTCTTCTTGATGTCAACGCCCAGAACCTGCCTTTGGAAGCTGAACTGACCGCTGCCTTTCAGCGGGTGCTGAAGCATGGGATGTTCATTTTGGGCAAGGAAGTGGACACGTTCGAGGCGGAGATGCGCGAGTTCCTGGGCGTGAAGCACGCGATCGGCGTGTCCTCCGGGACGGATGCGCTGGTGCTGGCGCTGATGGCGCTGGATATTCAGCCAGGGGACGAGGTGCTGTGCCCGGCTTTCACGTTTTTTGCCACGGCTGGCAGCGTGGCCCGGCTGGGCGCGGTGCCGGTGCTGGTGGATGTGTGCCCGGTGTGCTTCAACTTGGATGTGAACGATGCGAGGCGGAAGCTCACGCCAAAGACCAAGGCCATCATGCCGGTGCATTTGTTCGGCCAGAGCGCGGACATGGACCCGATCCTAGCGCTGGCGCAGGAGCATGGACTCAAGGTGATCGAGGATACGGCGCAGGCGCTGGGCGCGAGATACAAGGGCCGCCAGTGCGGGACGATGGGGGAGTTCGGTGCTTACAGCTTCTTCCCGTCGAAGAACCTGGGCGGGCTGGGGGACGCGGGGCTTTTGGTGACGAATGACGATCGGCTGGGCGATTACGCGCGCATTCTGCGAGTGCATGGCATGGCACCGAAGTATTACCATCATCACGTCGGGGCAAACTTCCGCATCGACGCGCTGCAAGCAGCCTTCCTTAGCGTGAAGCTGAAGCACTACGGCCACTACACGGAGCGGCGGCAGGCAAATGCGGCCTTCTACCATGAACAGCTGGCAAAGCTGCCGGGCGTGGTGAAGGCGGACCCGGCGCATTGCAAATGCGTGTCGGCGCAGAACGCGGCGCTGGCCGGGGCGACGATCGTGCTGCCCGCAGGCTATGAGCACAACTTCCACATCTGGAACCAGTTCACGCTGCGCGTGCTGAACGGGAAGCGGGATGCGCTGCGCGATCACTTGCAGGCCGCCAAGATCGGCTGCGATGTTTATTATCCGGTGACGCTGGACCAGCAGAAATGCTTCGCCAGCCTGCCTGAGCACGCGCGCTCGGGCTGCCCGGTGTCGAACCAGATGGCGGCGGAGGTGCTGAGCATCCCGGTGTATCCTGAGCTGGAGGAAGCCCAGCGCGCGGAGGTGGTGGCGGCGATTCGTGCCTTCCTGGCGTGAGGCGGTGGCCATGCTCGAGATGCGGCGGTTTGCCGTAGGTTGTGCGTTGACGCTTCAGGCACTTCCCGATAGCTTTGGCGGCTTGTCCAGGAGGCGCATGGGCTAAATTGCCCGTAACTCCTGGGAACCTTTCCCGAAACGTCAGATCACACTCCCATGTCTTCCCGTCCTTGCATCTTTCTGGCCAGCGCCTGGCTTGGTCTGTCCCTGCCGGTTTTGGCCCAAGTCGCTCCGGCTGCACAAGATGCCTCCCGCCGCGCTGAAACGGTGACTACTAGGCCGGCGGTGACCACCTTGCGGGACGATGTGCAGATGGGCTCGCAGAGCCTGGAGGAAGAAAATGCTTTCGCTCCCAGCACGCCGGGCGACAACGATCTGGGCGACCAGTTGATCCTGAAGCAGATTCCCAAGGATGAAGAATTTCGCGTGCAGGCCGATGCTTTCCTTTTCTGGACCGACAACGCGGCGCACGCATCCGCCGGGGAGATTGACGATGTGTTTTATGGCTGGCGTGTGGCCGCTGGCTGGCAGCCGCGCATCGCAAACAAGCTGTTCGGCGATGTCAGCGTGTCCCAGGACTGGTATTTGTATGACAAGCTGGATGCGCTGAACTTTGAGAACTTCGAGGCGACCGCCGGGCTGATCTACATCGAGCCCAAGCTGGCCAACGTGCTGTTCTTCGCCCAGTATCAGTATGGCCATCTCACCCATGAGTTTGAAGACTTGCTGAACACGCACGCCCTCCGCGCTGGGGCGCAGAAGCTGTTCCTGATCAACCGGAAAAACAGCATCCACACCGTGCTGATGGGCGATTGGGACATCGACAGCGATGTGGCGGAGCTGAAGCGCCACGAATACATCGCGGATGTGGGCTACCGCTACCGCCTCACGCGCAAGGTGCAGCTGAGCCTTAGTTACCGTTACACCTTCTTTGATTACCAGCAGATCGACCGTCAGGATCATTACCAGAGCTTGGGTTTCGGCATCAGCTACACGCCGTGGCAGTGGCTGGAGCTTTATGCCAGCGCGTCCTATGCCTTCAACCATTCCAATGTGCCGGTCTTTGAATACGAGGCCGTCAATACGGGCCTCGGTTTTGGTCTGCGTGCAAAGTTCTGAACCTTGTTAGTTGTTGTCTGTCCAAGCCCCCGCCTATGAAACCAAGCATCATCCTCGCCGCCGTGCTGAGCCTCGCCGGAAGCCTGCAAGCCGGTCCGTTGAAAAAGGCCGAGTTCACCCGCGTGCTGAACGACGTGAAGACGTTGCCGGAGCAGCAGCAGCCCCAGGCCGCGAAGGTCGGAGATGTCATCGTCGGCCGGACCGCCGTGACCACCGGTGCACAATCGCGCGCGGAGCTGCGTTTCCAGGACAACACGCTGACCCGCCTGGGGTCCAACTCGGTCTTCAACATGGAGCAGGGGACGCGTAATGTGGACTTGAAGCAGGGGGTGATGCTGATGCAGGTGCCCAAGCAGCTAGGCGGCGCCAAGATTCGCACGGCGGCGGTGACTGCGGCGGTGACGGGCACGACGGTCATGATCGAGTATCAGCCAGACGGCTATGTGAAGATGATCGTGCTGGAGGGCGAGATGGACGTGTTCCTTAACAACGAGCCTAGCACGTTCCGCACCATCCGCGCTGGCGACATGATTATCATGAAGCCCAACGCCACCTTCATTCCCGAGCCCGTGCAGGTGGATCTCGATCGCTTGAAGAAGACCTCCAAACTGACTAATGACGAGGAGTTCGGCGACCTGGGCAACCAGGACGAGCTGCAGCAGGCCGACCAGCAGCAGGCCGAGCAAAAGAACGACGGAGAGCTGATTGAGACCGCTCTGGTCATCCCGGGCCGTGGCACCGAGGTGGTGGTGGACGTGGACCAGCTGGCGCGCGTGGTCGGCAATATCTCCGTCAATCCTGTGACCACGACTCCGCCTGCGCAAACCCCTGACGTCACCCCGCCCGGCACCTTGCCTGGCAAATTCGGCAAGCCGGGAACCCTGGGCGGCCTCGCGGTGATCGACAGCAACACAGAAGTGGTGACGGACCCGACCATCAAGACTCGCTTCAACGGCACGCTGGCTACGGGCCAGGGCAAGATCTACCGTCCTAGCACGGATGGCAGTGTCGGCAGCTACCTGTTCAACCAGGCCACCAACCGCACCGACGGTGCTGATCTGGGCTCGGTGCCCAATGTCGACCGCGAATTGCGCAATCTCGGCAGCTTTGGTGCCTTCAAGTTTGAGGACCTGCGCATCGTCGATCAACCCGATGTCAACACCACGGGCGGGCCGGTCAATTTGATGCTCGCGTCCATGACTGACATCACGCTCTCGGACTACGACATCACCGATCCGATGGCGTCACCATCCGGCTTCTGGGACCTGGATCAAGGCACGTTGCGCAGTCTGGCGCTGTTTGCTTACCATGACATTGACTGGCAGCCTGGTTTCACCCTGGCGGGTAGCGACCAGATGGTGCTGCTTTACACCCAGAAGCAGGAGTCGATCAGCTTGGGAGAAGGATCTTACACGACCGGGGATATTTCCGTCCAAAGCGGCTACACGCCGGCAGTCAGCCTGGAAGACGGCAGCTTCTTTGCTAGCGCCGCCCGCGACCTGAATGTGAGTTCAGTGGTCTCCCAGGGGGCGATCTCGGGAACCCAGTCCGCCGCGCCTGGCGTCATTGAGGCCGCAGATGTGAAGCTCAGCGCCAAACGCAATGTCAACATCGGGGCGGAAACCACGATCAAGGCGCGCAATACGCTGCACGTCCGCGCCGGAGCCAGCCTCAACATCAGCGATTCGGCGCAGCTGCGGCAGCTGTCCAACGCCGATCCGCTAGATATTCTGCTGGCTGCCGAGAGCGGCAACGTCAACATCAACGGTGTGTCTGGTCGGCCTGTTACCATTAGCGGCTATGTGGTGGGCATCGAAAGTGCGGCCGGGAATGTCAACATCAACCACGCCAACATCAGCGCTGACTTCCTGCGCGCCCGCACGCTCAGCCCCACGGGCCAGCTGCTGATCGGTAACAGCACACTCAGCGCCACTAGTGGTATCAAGCTGTATGCAGAGGGATCGAGCGGTGCTGTTCGCTTTGTGGGCAATTCCACCCTGGCTGGTGCTGCTATCCTGGCGGGTAAAACAGTGCAGGTCGATAATGGTGTGGTGGTCAACGTGACCCAGCCGAACAGCATGCATGTCCACGCCGACAACCACAACTACAACAACGGCAGCCACGGCAACTTCAGCAGCGGTGGCACACCGCTGACCTTCCTGAACGACACCGACATCGGCAACGGGCCGAGGAAGCACAACTTCAGCAGCCGCCCGACGTATTGAGCAAAAATGCGTCGGAAGCGTTCCAAGACTGCTGTCGACAAGATGGTGCTGTTAAGTTAGATAAGATGCCCCCATGTCTCCGCGTTCTGGACATCCTTTTTCTTTTTTCATGCTGCTGGCGGCCCTGCTGCTGGCTGGTAGCCCGTCATTGCAGGCCCAGTGGCTGGTGTATGACATTCGTTTCCAGGCCGAGCAGGAGTCGAGCGTTAACTTTGGTCCTTACAGCGGGGCCTACCTTATTGCTCCGATTGAGGGCGGTGTGGCTTCGATGATTTTTGTGACTGAGGACGGCGGTCGTTTTTATGCCGTGGCCGCCAGTAGCGCGCGCTACTTCATCGCCACGAACATGGCCAGGCGGCGTGCGGTGGTCTCGGCCCTGTCGCAGAACGGCACCAGCCAGGTCATGTATCAGGCGGGCGGCGATCTCAACAGCACCATGTCCTATACGGTGGGCGGCCAGCGGCGCGGTGCCCGGGTATCGTTGGACTTGAGTGGCACTTTGCTGGCCTCGGACACTGAGGCCGAGGCCCAGGTGCCGGGCCCGGATGGCAGCATTGGCATGGTGGGATCGGCGACCATGAAGGGCAGCCTGCGGGTGGATTTGTCGCGCATCCTCAACCAGACGGAGATGCCCATGAGCGAAGCCCTGGGCGTGGTTGTCGGCCTGCTGGAAAAGTATGGTTATCAGGCGGAGGAAGGCTCGACCGCAGTGGAGCCTGTGCAGGTGCCCACGGTGTCTGCCGCACCTGCCACGTCGCCCGATCCTCAAACGCCCGCTCCGGTGGAAGCCGCGCCCGACAACAGCCTTTTCCCGCCCGGAACGCGCGAGGAGATGGAGCGCCTGCAACGGTAATCCCGCCAGCTCCCTACTCATGAAAAACGCCAGGCAACTCGTCACGCAGTGCATGGAAGCCGCTGGAGGCCAAAACGTGTCGCTGCCGGCAGTCACCGCCACGTCTTCCGTCGTCAACACGCTGCTGGATGCCGGGCAACTCGACGAGGAGATCTTCCTTTCCAACCTGGCCGGAGGGCTGCGCATTCCGTGGGTCGCGATGCCTCTGCCGGATGCCGAAGAAGCTCCGGAGCTGAAGCGCCTGCTGCCCGCACGGGTCGCACTGAAGCACCGCCTGCTGCCGCTACAGTTGATCCCTGAGGAAGGGACAGAGCACAAGAAAATCGCGCTAGCCACTTGTGATCCTTTTGACCTGCTGGCCCGCCAGGCGGTAGCCCGTGAGGTGGACGCGCCAGTGCGCTGGTGTGTCGCTCCCCGCAAGCGCCTGCTCGCCGCACTGCGTGATTTTTACGGCATCGGCGCCGATGTCTTTGACGAGATTTTGAAGGGCCGCGAGGTCGATGCGGCCGAGCTGGACCAGCGCGACGAAGCCAACGTCATCGACGCCGATGACGAGGACGCGACCGTGGTGAAGTTCGTCAACCAGATCATCCGCGAGGCCCTGGAGCAGCACGCGACGGACATTCACGTAGAGCCCATGGAGGACACGCTGCGGTTGCGCTACCGCATCGACGGCCGTCTCCGGGAGCTGCCCGTGCCCGAGAACATCAAGGCCTTGCAGCAGTCCGTGCTCGCGCGTTTGAAGGTCATGGCCAAGCTCGACATCGCCGAGCGTCGCCTGCCGCAGGACGGCCGCATCAGCTTGCAGATTGGCAACCAGTTGATCGACGTTCGTGTCGCCACGATTCCCTCGGTGGAAGGCGAGAGCATCAGCCTACGTTTGCTCGGCCAGGAGAAGTTCACGCTGGACCGCCTGCGTCTGGAGCCGGATCTGCGCCGCGAGGTCGAGCTGCTGCTGAAAAAGCCCAACGGCATCCTGCTCATCACCGGCCCGACGGGTTCCGGCAAGTCCACCTCGCTCTACACCTTCCTCAGCCAGCTGAATACTGAGCATCGCCGCATCGTGACGATTGAAGATCCGGTGGAACACAAGCTGCCGGGCGTGGTGCAGATCGCGGTGAAGCCGGAGATCAACCTGACCTTTGCCACCGGGCTGCGCTCGATTTTGCGTGGTGACCCGAACGTGGTGATGATCGGGGAAATGCGCGACGTGGAGACCGCCGAAATCGCGATTCGCGCTGCCTTGACGGGTCACTTGGTGTTCAGCACGCTGCACACGAATGACGCTCTGGGCGGCATCACGCGCTTGATCGACATGGGGGTGGAGCCGTTCTTGGTCGCTTCGTCGGTGCGTGCGTTCTTTGCGCAGCGACTGGTGCGCACCCTGTGCCAGATTTGCCGTGAGAAGGAAACGAATCCGGCGGAGAAGCTGCGGGAGTTGAAGCACACAGGCGCTTCCGAGGGAACGATTTACCATGCCCGCGAAGGTGGCTGCGAGCAGTGTCGGCACACCGGTTATCGCGGTCGAATGTCGATCTATGAATTGATTCGTATCACGCCGGCGATGGGGGAACTCATCACTCAGCGCGCGGGGCAGGGCGTGATGTTGCAGCAAGCGATCAGAGACGGCTACCGCCCGATGCGCGAGTATGGTGTGCGCAAGATTCTGCAAGGCCTCACCAGCGTGGAGGAAGTGCTGAGTGTGACCGTGATGGAAGGCTGAACTTTCGTCATTAGTCATTGGTCATTCGTGATTGGGATGCAAAGTGTAAGGCCCCGCAGCCGCCATGCTCCGCCCCAGCGTCCTTCTTCCTCTTTTGATCTTGCTCGGCCTCGTCGGCGCGGGCTGGGCCTGGTTTTTTCAGGCGGAAAACTTCGACCACCCCGCTGAAGCCAGGCCTGCTCCCACGCCTGCGCAGCAGCTGCTAGCGCAGAATCCCCTGCTGCGGCAGCCGGAGGTCCAGGCCACGGGTGAAGATCCGCAGATCGGCATCCTTCAGGCGCAGGTGCAGTATTTGGAGGAGCAGGTGAAGGCTCTGCGCGACGAGAACTCGGCGCTGGTGGACCAGCTCGCCAAGCTGGGTCTCAAGCAGGGTGGCTCCACGATGGCCATGAAGGCGGACGCGCCGCCCTCGGACATCCCTGTTGATTATATCAGCCTGGGCGCGGAGATGCTGGCGGATCGTGAGCTGGAGGAACTGCCGATGCCCACAGTGGTGGCTCCGCAGGTGGATGTGGAAAAGGTCATCCTTGCATGGCTGAAGCGTCAGTCGTCTCCGGGCTTTGGCCAGCGTGAAGGCGCGGCTTTTGCCGCCCTGGGAGCGATTCCCAACCCCATCGACACATTGCCGTTGCGGGCGGCCTTGCTGGCGCGGTTGATTGGTGGCTGGTATGATGATGAAACCAGCACGCTCTACTTGGTCGATCCTGAGGAGCGCATCAATGATTTGCCAACCATGACCGATCCTGTGCTTGGCATCGCCTATGGCAATCTGCTGCATCACTACCAGAAAAGCCTGCTGCCATCGAACGGCCCTACCTTGAGCACGGATGAGCGCCTCGCTCGGCTTGGCTTGCTCGGCGGCGATGCTGCCTTGCAGCGTTTTCTGCGTGACTTGAAGCAGTTCAAAGGACCGGACCCTAGCAAGCTGCCAGCCGAAGACCCCGATCATCCTTTGAATCAGGTTCCCATGCCTGCTTTCTTGCGTGAATTGGAGCTTTTCCCATGGACGCAGGGCTTCTTCTTCGCTCAGGCCATGCATAGCTTGGGCGGCTTCAAGCAGGTCAGCACCAGCTACGGACGTCCGCCGGAGAGCACGGCCGATGTGATGGATACCGAGCGTTATCTAGCCGATCAACCCGCGCCCTTACCGCGCGTGGAATGGGCGTCGATCAAGATCGAAGACACAGATCCCTTTTGGGATGATCGGCTCGGTCCATATCCCGCGCTGGCCTTCCTGAAACGTTACAATGCGGATGAAGCGGCGGGCGAAGCCATCAAGGGCTGGGTGTCCGACCGGTTCTTGGCCTATGCCTTGAAGGGCGACCTCACGCGCCGCGGCCATGCGGTCTGGCAAACACGCTGGTCCACGCCTGCGAAGGCGGCCGCTTTCCTGAAGGCTCTGCGTGAGTGTTTGACTCAGTTCTACAATACGACAAACGCCACCGCTGACACATTCCAAGCTCAGGGCCGCACGCTGCATTCAGCTATTCTCCCAGACAAACACTCGGTGCTGCTCATTGATGCGGCAACAGAGACGTTCGTGACCGAGGCAACGCAAGTGTTTGAGTGATTTCCTCTGGGGTTAGCCACTTGGCTCACTGCACTGGCAGTCCTGCTTTGATCCTGAGCAATGCATTCAAATTCTGCGCGGCGTCTCGATGCGATGGATTGAGCCGCAAGGCTTCACGATACTGGATGATCGCCTCATCAAGCTTACCCTGGCTGAACAAGGAGGAGGCGAGGTCGTTGTGAACATTCGCATCGTCAGGGCGCAGGCGCAGCAATGCCTCGTAGTGCTTTTGGGCGATGTCGTATCTCTCAGACGAATAGAAAATGAAGCCGAGCTTGAGATGCGCATCGGCATAGTTGGGATCGAGGCGCAAGGTTTCTTGAAACGCCATCACCGCTTCTGCCCCGCGCCCTGCCTGCAAAAGCGCGGCTGCTAAGCCAAAACGAAAACGGGGAGAATTGGGGAAGAGTTGCACACAGGTGGTGAAATGCGCAATGGCCTCCGGCATCCGGCCCATTTGATTATACAGCGCCCCCAGATTGTAGTCTCCCATGGCAGAGTCGGGATTGATCGAGCGGGCTGCTTGGAACTCGATGATCGCCTCATCCAACCGCTTGGCATCCCTCAGCGCGGTGCCCAGATTGATATGGGCGGTGTCATTGCGCTCTGTGACGGCGAGCGCATGACGAAACAGCGTTTCATTGCTTTGCCAGTGTCCGATCTGCAAGCTGGTGAGCCAGAGGCAGGCGACGACAGCTGCGGAGCCCAGCACGGGCAGCAGAAGTTGCGGCAAGGAACGACGTGTGGCGAAATGATGCACGCCCCACACGAGCATCAGGGTGAGGCCAATCGCCGGTAGATAGGTGAAGCGGTCGGCCATGGCCTGCCGTCCAAACTGCACAATGCCGATCATCGGCAGCATGCTGCCCACGAACCAAAGCCAGCCAACCAGGAGCCAAGGCTGATCCCGGCGGCGCAGGAAGGCGACCCCAGAGATCAAGAGGAGCAAGCTGCCGGACAGCACGACTTTCCACACATCATGCCAGATGGGGTGTGGGTAGTAGATCGCCAGGCCTGCTGGGTAGAGAAATTTGCCCAGGTAGAGCACATAGCTGACTGGCGCATGCTGCAACCGCGCGGACAGTGGGAAAAACAAGGACTCCAGGTCATGGGTGCCGCCGTGTTTGATCAACACGGTAAAGACGCCCAAAGCGAGGGCGATAAGGAAAAATGGCAATTTTCCCAAGAGCAGCTTTTGCCATGAGACCTGCTTGTAACGTTGCAACGGCCAGCCATCCAACAGCAGCAATAGAAAGGGCAGGGTGATGATCATCGACTTGCTCATCAAGCCCAGCATGTAAGCCAGCAGGCTCAGGCCGTAGTAGGCGGGTGCTGGTTTGCCTTGCCGGCGACATTTGGCGAACCACGCATAGCTGAGCACGGAGAGCAGGCAAAACAGCATCGAAAGAACATCACGGCGCGCCGTGATCCAGGTGACCGACTCCACGCGCAAGGGGTGGAGGGCAAAAAGCGCTGCCACTAGGAAGCTCCGCCCCGCACAGCCTGTGATCAGCACGAGCACGAGATAAAGCACTGCCGCGCTGGTGCTGTGGAGCAGCACACTGGTGAGATGATGTCCCCACGCAGACAGACCATACAACGAACAATCCATCATGTGAGAGATCCAGGTAAGCGGCTGCCAGTTCTCCATGTCAGCGTGAAAGAACGCATGATGCACCCCAGCCCACGTCAGGCCCGAATTCACCCATGGATTGCTGATGATAAAGTCCGGGTCATCATAGTTGAGAAAGCCCTGGTTCAGCGTGGGAGAGAACAGCAGCGCGGTCATGATCCAAAGCCCCAGCGCGCTTAGCAGCAGGGAGCGGGAACTGAGAGCTGGTGGAACTGGTAAAGTCATGTTTGGTGGCGATGCCTTCACCCTCAGCGTTGGATTTGGCAACTTTTCTTGAAGGTCTTGTGATACCTACCGCTGAATTCGGTCTGCACCTCCACACATTCACGAAAAGCCCGTGACCTTTCCTGGGTTTTGTGTAGCAGATGCGTTTCCTGAATGACCGCGCGACAAATCTTCTACTCTGGCCGTGTGCAAGGCATCGGCTTTCGTGCCGCTGTCAAGGGCATCGCCTCAGGCTATGAAGTCACGGGCTGGGTCAAAAATTGGCAGGATGGCCGTGTGGAAATGCAGGTGATGTCCCATGACTCAGATGAACTGCAAGCCTTCCTGGCTGCCATCGACGACAGTGATCTTGCAGGTTATATCAAGGATCGCGAACAGCACATCATTCCGCCGCTGACAGGCGTGCGCGGTTTTAGTATCGTGCGTTGAAATTATGTCTGCCGTCACCATCGAGCACCTCACCAAAGTCTTCCACCGTGGCGTGGGCCAGCTGGTCTTCACGGCAGTGCGGGATGTGTCGTTCAGCGTGCAGCCAGGCGAGGTCTACGGCTTGATCGGTCCGAATGGCTCGGGCAAGTCAACGACGATGAAAGCACTGCTCGGCTTGATTGCGCCGACGCAGGGCCGGGCGAGCATCTTCGGCATCGACAGCCAGAAGGTGGAGAGCCGCAAGGCCGTCGGCTTCCTGCCTGAGAACCCGTATTTTTACAAGCATCTCACCGGCCTGGAGACGATGTTGTTTTTCGGTCGCCTCTGCGGCTTGAAAGGCCAGCGCTTACAGGATCAAGCCCGCGAACTGCTGAGGCTCACCGGGCTGGAGGATGCTGCCAATCGCAAACTCGGTGGCTACTCGAAAGGCATGTTGCAGCGCATCGGCTTGGCGCAGGCGCTGGTGCACGAGCCGAAGTTGCTGGTGCTCGACGAGCCCACGGCAGGCGTTGATCCCGCAGGTTCACGCCGCATTCGCGATCTGATCCTGGACTGCAAATCACGCGGCATCACCGTGCTGGTGACCTCGCACCTGCTGGAGCAAATGCAGGAGGTCTGCGACCGCATCGGCATCATGGCCAACGGACGGATGGTCAAGGAAGGCCCGCTGAGCCAGCTCATCGCCGTCGAGAATCAAACCGAGTTCGTCATCGAGAACGCCTCCCCCGAACTGCTTGCTCAAATCAAGGCTCTCGTGCCGCAAGAACAACTGCTGCGCATGGGCCAGCCTCACACCACCTTGGAGCGCCTGTTCTTGAAGGAAACGGGCGAGTGAAAACGACGAGTGACGGAATGCCCAATGACGAAAGAAACCCGAATGACGAATGCTCAAATGACGATAGGCAGCCGTGGCTTATGGGTGCTTTTCGGGCTTCGACATTCTTTAGTCATTGGGCCTTGGTCATTCGTCATTGTCCCCTGTGCTCGACCGATAAACTCTGCACGCCTCCATTACATCTTTTGACCTCATGAATCTCTTCCGCATCTGGACCCTCGCCATGAGCACGGTGACGCAGTTGCTGCGCATGAAGATCATTGTCTTCCTGGCGGTGTTTTGCGTCATCGTCGTGGCGGCAGCGTTCGCGTTTCCAGTGATGAATCCTGAGCAGCAGTTGAAGCTGCTGAAGGATGTGTCCTTCGGCGCGTTGCAAATGTTTGCCATCATCCTGGCCATCGTTGCCACCTCCTTGCTGCTGCCGCGCGATGTGGAGGATCGCACGCTTTACACGATCCTGGCCAAGCCGGTGACCCGCTTCGATTACCTCCTGGGCAAATTGCTCGGCGTGCTGATCGTCATCGCCTCCGGCCTGATCCTCATGGACGCCGTGTTCAGTCTCGTGCTCTGGGTGCGTGAAGGCATGGTGCTGGCGGATGCCATTGCTGGGCTGGAGCATGATCACGAAGGCAAGGTGCCTGCCGAAACGCTGGCAGCCGTGACGGCCAGCATTGAAAAGCAAGGCCTGACCTGGAGCCTGCATCTCGGGGTGTGGGCGATCTTTTTGAAAGCGGCGGTGCTCACTTCGCTGGCTCTGTTGATCTCGTCCTTCGCCAGCAGCACGCTCTTCACCGTCATCACGGCCTTCTGCTTCGCGGTGCTCGGCCATGGTCAGAGCCTGCTGCGCGATTACTTTTTCAAAGGCGGCATCACCTCCATGGAGTATGCGCTAGCGGCCCTGCTCGCCGTGGTGTGCCCGGACCTGGGGCTGTTCGACGCGGTGGACGCAATCATCTCCGGTCATGTGCTGAGCCTGCGCGAGATCGGCATCATGACCGGCCTCGGCACCTTGTATGTCGCAGGCTACACCGTGGTCGCGTATCTCATCTTTGTGGAGAAGGAGCTATGAAGACGCGAACCGGAGTTGAGAGCCCAATCCTCACCCCCACGCTGCGTGTCGAGGCGTGTGGCTGCCTTGTTTCTGTCTCTCAACTCTCGACTTTAAACCCTCAACTTCAGCTGGTGCTATGAAGAAAAAGCACCTCGCCCTTGCAGTCTTCCTCGGCCTTGGTCTTGCCAAGCTGCCGCTGGAACAGAGTGCCACCACCACGCTGCGCGCGGCCAACGTGCTGAGCCTTCCCACCGATCTCGGGCTTCGCGAGAACCTGGGCCAGATGAGCTTCGCCGCCACCATGGGCGGTCTGCGGTCCTTGGTCGCGAGCGTCACTTATCTGCAAGCCTTCGCCGCGTTTGAGAATGTGGACTGGGGCAAGGTGGACAGCCTCATGACGCTGACCACGCGCCTCCAGCCGCGTTTCGATGTTTACTGGGACGATGCCGCCAGCCGCATGGGCTACGATGCCGCCAGCTACTATCGCTACGACGAGAGCCGCCCCACCTTGTATCGGAACAAGCTGTATCGCGAGCACGTCGCGCGCGGAATCGACATCTTGAACGAGGGGCTGCGGCATCTGCCCGCCAGCAGCCGGCTTTATCAACGATTGGGCGAGTTCTACGCCCGCCGCCTGGAGCCTCCCGATCATGCCAGGGCAGGGGAGAGCTTCCTGCGCTGCTACCAAAACGGTGGCCTGCGCGTCTATGAGCGCCTGGCTGCCTACGAGTGGGCCAGGACAGACGACCGCGCCCTGCAGAAGCGCGCGTATGACATCCTGCGCAGCGCCTATGTGCGTGGGATTAAACTGCCGAGCGTGATCACCACGCTGAAAGAGCTGGAGAAGGCCCTGCAGATTCCCCCCTGGCAGCACATTCCCGAGGCGAGCGCGCCGATGGACTAGCGACACGCCCGCTGCCGCATCACCTCATACATGACGATGCCCACGGATGTGCTCAGGTTCAGGCTGCGCGTGCCTTGCATGGGGATGGTCAGGCAACGATCCGGATTGGCCCGCAGCAGCGACTCTGGCAGGCCGCGTGTCTCGGGGCCAAAGACCAGATACGTCTCGCGTAGGAAGCTCTCAGTCCAATACAAGCGCTCCGTCTTGGTCGTCAGGTAGCAAAACTGCGCCTCG
>Ga0164295_10000160_pt1 | contig 56346 bp, 48 predicted proteins | sample GEODES006metaG_FD_111798 | JGI IMG/M metagenome (GOLD analysis project Ga0164295, IMG submission 111798) | Oligotrophic lake water microbial communities from Sparkling Lake, Wisconsin, USA - GEODES006 metaG | ecosystem: Environmental > Aquatic > Freshwater > Lake | place: USA: Sparkling Lake...
CGCATGAACATGGGCATCCCCCCGCGCGGCGATTTTGGGAAGCCTCCGTTCCAGGCTCCGCACTTCACTCCGCTACGCTCCGTTGCGTGCTGCGCCTTCCACTCCAGCTTCCCAAAATCGAGTTCCTCGCCACTCCAACCTTGATCCCTAATCCATGATCAGCTATCTCTTTCCCGCACCCGCCACACCAGCTTAGTTAAGCCCCTCCGCGGTCGAACTTTCGGGTCCGCCTCAGCGTTAGCTTATCTCGCGCTATGCTGTTTGATTTGGTTTGGGATGGGGTATCTTTATTTAAGTATTGGGCTATGATTGAATCAAAGCAGAAGATGTCACTTAATGTCCCCGTTACTTGCATACGCAATGCTACTCAAGGCCGCCTTGTAGCTAAAAGGGTTTTCCGGCTTTAACGGGAAAATCCTCGCCTAGCATAAAACAGTCGTTTCCTCAGCCGCACACATACCCGAGGCCGGACGCCACTCGGTGGTCACACCTACACCATCGATGCCCTCGGTCGCCGTCCCGGGGCAACATTTGAGCGTGGATCTGAGCACGGGCTGAACATGAATCACGGACGACGTCGACCAATGACATTGAAGGAGGTCACAACCCTTCATGCCTATATTTGGGTTAACAAACATCGGACACATGATGGCATTCGTGCTTCGTGTTACCGATCTTCGATGGAGAGCCGAATCATAACGGATTCCCATTAGAAAAACTCCATCTGTTCCAATTCCTTAGGATCATGGAATCTCACACCGACGCCTAACAGACGCACGGGACGGCTCTTACCGCGTTTCCAAGCCTCGGTGAGGAGTTCCTCAAAAACCCGCGGATCGAGCATTGGCCCCGCACGTTCAGCGCTCGTTACACAAAAGTCGGCGAATTTGAGTTTCACCACCAGCGAACGAATGCTGCGATCTGCATGCGATTGCGCGAGATCCTCACTGAGCCCATGGATCAGTTCGGTCATGATCGGAATCAATGCGGCTTGGTCCTCGATGTTCTCCGAAAACGTGGTCTCGCTACTCACTGATTTCCGTGTCCGATCTGGAGTAACGGCTCGATCATCGACTCCGCGACAAAGGCTCCAAAGCTCAATCCCCCACCGCCCGAACCGCTGTGATAACTCGATCTGATCCAGCTGCTGGAGATCCGCACAGGTCTCGATGCCGAGCGCGCTGAGTTTTTCCCGCATCTTTTTGCCAACCCCATTGATCCTCCCGACCGGCAGCGCAGCGATGAACTCTGGGATCTCTTCCTCCGAAACCCACTTCTGGCCATTTGGCTTGTGCCAATCCGACGCGATCTTGGCGATCAGCTTGTTCGATGAAATCCCAGCAGATGCCGTCAGACCGGTTTCCTCAAAAATTTGTGCTCGGATCTCGCGCGCGATCGCATCGCCACTGCTCTGCAAGTGTGAGACATCCAAGTAGGCTTCATCCAAGGAGAGCGGTTCGATGAGATCAGTGAACCGGCCGAAAATCGCATGAACCCGCGAGCTTGCCGCGCGATAGAGCTCGAAACGAACGGGCACGAGAACGAGTTGAGGACAGAGCTCAAGTGCTTTATAAACCGGCATTGCGGCTCGGCAGCCAAATTTGCGGGCCTCATAGTTCGCGGTACAAAGAACGCCACGCCGATCCCTTCCCCCTACCGCCACGGGCTTGCCACGCAGGGCAGGATTCTCCCGCTCCTCGATGGCGGCGTAGAAGCAGTCCATGTCGATGTGGATGATTTTTCTCAAGTGGTTGGCGGGATGATCGCTCATTGAACTTGCAACCGAACAGAAAAATCCCACACGGACTTGGCTCGTTCCGGTTTCGAGGATTTCTGTCTTTGCCTAACCACTGGGTTCATGCAGACTCAAATCATGTCGATTTTCGAAAAAGCCCGCGAACTTGCCATCATTCAGTCATCCGCCGGGGTTCTGGGTTGGGATCAGGAAACCTACTTGCCAGCCGCCGCCCATGAGCACCGGGCCAAACAGCTTGCGTGGTTGTCATCGCGCGCTCATGAACTCGCGACCTCAGACGCCTGGCGCCATGACCTTGAGTCTGCGGAGGCTAGCGACCCAAGAAACGACCCGAAGCACACCGCGAATCTCCGCGAACTGCGCCGCGAATTCGACCGATCGACCAAGCTCTCCGTGGAGCTGATCGCACGGGATTCGGTCGCCAGCTCACTCGCCAAGCACGCGTGGGCCTCCGCACGCGAGCGTTCGGATTTCTCATCCTTCGCGCCGCACTTGCAGACTCTGCTAGAACTTGCTCGTGAAAAGGCAGACCTCTGGGGATACACGGGAGAGCCATACGATGCCTTATTAGAGGGCTTTGAGCGCGGCACCAGCACCGCTGCCGTCGCAAGTTTGTTCGATGCCATGCGCCCCGCTGCCCGCACGATCGCTGCCCGCGCAGTCGAGCGCTCGGCCAGCCTAGCACCCATCCTACCGCCCGGCCCCTACCCAGTCGCTGCCCAGCAAGATTTTAACGCCCGGGTTGCGGAATCGATCGGATTTGATTTTCAAGCCGGCAGAATTGACACCACCAATCATCCCTTTTGCACCACGCTTGGCCCACACGACGTCCGTCTGACCACCCGCTACATGGAATCGGATTTTACCTCTTCACTCTTTGGGGTGCTCCACGAAGCGGGCCACGGACTTTACGAACAAGGTCTCCCCGGTGCCGACTACGGACTCCCGTCTGGAAGCCCGCTGTCATTGGGCATTCACGAATCTCAATCACGCCTCTGGGAAAATCACGTCGGCCGGTCACGGGCGTTCTGGGAGAAATGGTACCCGGTCGCCCAAGAATGCTTTCCGCAACTCGCCTCATTTCCATTGGGAAGTTTTCTCAACTTCCTGTGGCGTGCCGAGTTTTCACCCATCCGCGTCGAGGCCGATGAAGCGACCTATGACCTCCACATCCTGCTGCGCTTCAACATCGAGCGCCGGATGCTCAATGGCGACCTCAAGGTTGCTGACGTTCCCGGTGCTTGGAACGACGGCTTCCGCGAGCTGTTCGGGTTCGCACCGGAGGATGACCGCCACGGTTGCCTGCAAGACATCCATTGGGGAATGGGCGGCCTTGGCTACTTCCCAACCTACACTCTGGGCAACATCAATGCCGCTCAACTCTTCGCGGCCGCGCAAAACGACCCGGCAGTCGCATCCGGCATTCAAAGTGCGAGCTACCTCCCGCTGTTAGACTGGCTTCGTAAGTCGATTCACGCTCATGGCGGCACCCTCGATCCCGCCGACCTCATGCGCCAAGCTACGGGGAGTCCTCCGACGACCACCACTTACCTTGCCCACCTCGAATCCCGCTACCTCTAAGCACATGCCCCAAGGACTCTTCATCGTCATCGAAGGAATCGACGGAACCGGGAAATCCACCCAAGTGAAACGCTTGGGTGAATGGTTCACCGCACAAGGGCGCGAGGTCGTTTTAAGCCGCGAGCCTACCAATCAACCTTGGGGAATGAAACTCCGCGAATCCGCTGCCACAGGCCGACTATCACCTCAAGACGAGTTGGATTACTTCCTGAAGGACCGCCGCCAACATGTCGAAGAATTGATCCTGCCATCGCTCGCGGCTGGCAAGGTGGTCATCTTGGACCGCTACTACTTTTCGACCATGGCCTACCAAGGCATCCGTGGTTTCGACCCCGCAGAGATCCGGAGGAAAAACGAGGAATTCGCCCCTCCCCCAGACCGACTCATCATCCTCGACCTTGATGTGGATTCTGCTCTTGAACGCATCGGTGCGCGCGGTGACACCGCCAACGAATTCGAGCAACGCGATCACCTCTCCCGCTGCCGCGAAATCTTCCTATCGCTCCAAGACGAATCCTTTACCCGCGTGATTCCGAGTGCCGGCTCGCTGGACGACGTGACTCAGCGGATCCTCGCGATTTTTTAGCAATTCCCTCGGCGGACATGATTGCCAACTGAAGATTGATGACGAGCACCACAAGGTTTTTGATGTGTGGCCGGTTTTCGGGTCGAGATGGATCGTCATCATCGTCTCCTGCGCTGCCATGCACGTGGTGGGTTGAGCGGATTGGAACTAAGCAGCTTTCTTGACGGAGAATGGGTCGGTGACCGCCTCGATGTCGGGTTTCCCCCTGCGCGATGTAGAACAACTTTTACATCATGTTCGGGTGCTTGTGCACGATGTTCGGGTGCTTGTGCACGATGTTCGGGTGCTTGTGCGCGATGTAAAGGTGCCCGTACATCATGTTCGGGTGCTTGTGCACGATGTACGGGCACCCGTGCACGATGTTCGGGCACCCGTGCACGATTTTCGGGCCTTCGTGCACGATGTACGCCCTCGGGTGCGCGAGACATGGAAAGGCACTTCCGCCACCACGCATAGGTTGCTAAAAAACGAGTCGCGCCTGAAACAGGCGAGATTGCCGGTCACTCTGGAAGGGTAATCTGCAAAACCGTTGACCCCGTCAACGCGATGAGCGGCGCAGCGTCGCGTGGCAGCAACAGAAAGCTGCCTTGCTCAAATCGTCGACCACCGGCGCTTTGCAAGCTGCCGTCCACCACTGAGAGAATGGAAAACTGTCCTGCTTCAGGATTTCCAATGCTCACTCCAGAATCCAACGATTTTCGATCGGTCTTGAAGTATTCGCAGGCAGCCAATGTCTCGCCGACGGGCGAATCCATGGTGGGCTCGAAATCCGTGAAGTCGATGCTAGCAAGCGACTCCGCGACATGAAGGTCTCTCGGTTTCCCATCGAGCCCGACGCGATTCCAATCAAACACGCGGTAGGTCGTGTCGGAGTTCTGCTGAATCTCATGGATGAGGAATCCTGCGCCGATCGCATGCAGGCGGCCGGATGCGATAAAAATTGAGTCTCCAGGCGCTGGCGTGATGGCGTGCACGCAAGCGGCAACCGATCCATCGGCGATGGCCCCTTCGAAATCCGCCCGGGTCACCCCTTTTTTGAGTCCGACGTAAAGTTTGGCGCCCGGGTCGCAGTCGGCAATGAACCACATCTCCGTCTTCGGCTCGCCACCCAGTCCCGCAGCCAACTCGACTGGGGGATGCACTTGAATCGAGAGATCATCCCGAGCGTCCAACACCTTGATCAAAATGGGAAACCGAGGATGGTCATGAAATCCAGCACCAAAAACCTCCTCGCGGTGGTGCGACCAAAGATCGTGCAGCGAGCGCCCGGCGAAGGTTCCTTGATCGACGATCGATTGCTCGCCAGCACGGTCGACGATTTCCCACGACTCACCAAATGGCAGCGAAGGATGAGGAAGCTGACGGCCGTAAACCAATTCAAGCTGGCGACCGCCCCAAACGCGTTCCATGTAAAGCGGTGTGAAAGTGATGGGCTCAATCGGCATAATTCAAACCTAACAATTCACCGCCGCGATTGCAACCGCAGAGACGATCCATTCACCCGTTACGCGGATCTGAATTAGGAACGTGGCAAGCATTGGATTTACCCATCAGCCGAAAACGATTTTTAGCGACCCAATCGTAGGCAGCGTCCCTGAACCGCTGCGGAATGAAGCGAGCTAGTGCGAAAACATGCCACGCGCCGCCAAGGAGGCGAGCAAGCTCAATCAAAGCATCCGACCGCACAAATGCTCGCTGATCCGACTCACGCATGAGCACGATCGTGCCACCATCTGGTGCCGCGCAATCAGTGAACCCCAATTTCTCTGCCAGATCGCCTTGCAGTGGCTCAAAGACCAAGCGCCGATGCCGATCTGCCCAAGAAACCCAGCACACTGTCCGCGAACAAAATGCACAGTCGCCATCGAAAAAGAATACCCAACGCATGCCGAAGTATAGATCCAATTCGTATGGTGATCGATATCGAAAAAATTTCCTTAGGTTCCAAACCCGACCTTGCCAAGGGGGCTTGGACCCCTAATGGTGTTCAAGTGAACTCACCCCGACAAACAATTCCCCAACGTTCCACCTCTCAGGCCGTTAGCACCTCGCGCATTCAAGACCTGCCACACGACCAGCGCCCACGCGAAAAGCTCGCCCTTCTCGGGCCAGCCGCATTGGACAATGCCGAGTTGATGGCACTTTTCATTTCCACTGGCACTCGGGGCTGCAGCGCCATCGACATCGGCCGCGATTTAATTGCCAAATACGGCTCACTGGGCGCGCTGGGCGGCTTACCGGTTTCGGAGCTCGCAAAAGAAAAAGGCCTTGGACTCGCGAAGGCCTCAAAGCTCGCCGCGGCATTCGAACTCGGTGCCCGCGTCGCTCGAGAACAACTCCAAGGTGCCCCACTGGACAGCCCAGAGCGAATTTACCAATATTTCGCCCCTCAACTCGGCCACCTGACCCAAGAACAAGTGGTCGTCGTTGCCGTGGACACCCGCCTGCGTCACATCGGAACCACCGTCGTCTCCGTGGGCACGGTCAGCGAATCCAGCGCTCACCCCCGTGAAATCCTCCGACCCGTCGTCACCCGTGGCGCTTATGGATTCATTCTCATCCACAACCACCCCTCCGGCGATTGCAGCCCAAGCCGAGCCGACGAATCGGTGACCCGCCGCCTCGTGGATGCCGCCAACCTCATGCAAATCAGCTTCCTCGACCATGTGATCATCGGCAGACCATCACCGGGCCGCACTGGCTACTATTCGTTTCGCGAATCTGGCATCATCCCCTGAGTTGCATTTCGGAAACGCAGGGCGTAGCCTCCGCCGCAGTTTTCATGAATCGCCTTCACCTTGCCCGCAATCTTCGCACGCTGGCCCTGCTGCTCGCAGTCATCGCGGGGATCACTGTGCTTGCCATGCTCTGGTGGGCAAATCATACGGGTCTGCCCCAAACTTGGCGCGCCGCCATCGAACAAACCGTGGCAAACCAAGGGTTCCACATCAAAATCGGCGGACTACGATTTTCCCCGTTTCAAGGGGTCATCGCCTCTGAGGTTCGCGTCTATTCCTCAATCGATCACTCACGGGAGATCTCCCGGCTCGAACGCCTGATCCTCGACTTCGACCAGCCGCAACTCGCCCGCGGCGTCGTCCGTCTCAAAAAAGTTGAACTCGATCACGCACGGCTTTTCTGGCCAATCGATCCCGACGACCCCTCATCGAAAACCCTCGATATCACGGACGCAAACGGCACCATTCTGATGCCCGGTAATCGGCGAATCGAGGCTCGCAACGTCCATGGCAAAATTGCCGGCATCGAGGTGGCTCTCAATGCCAACCTGATCTATCAGCAAAAATCCCATCCCTCCGCCGACGACAATGGCGCAGGAAAACGCCGAATTCTCCTCGCTCACATCGTCAAGGAACTGGAGAAATGGAGCTTCGACCGCGCCCACCCACCACTCGTTCAGATCTCGCTCGAAGGCGATCTCAGCGACAGATCGTCCTTGAACGCGAAGATCCTGCTGAAGGCAAATCATGTGGAAAAGAATGACCACCTGCTCGATCTCGTCACGGCCCATGCCAACATGACCGGAAACCTGCTCACCGTGAGCTCGATCCATGCCACCGACTCGCAGGGTTCACTCGATGCCCGCGGCGACTACAACCTCGCTCAGCGCGAGGGGCGTTTCGACATCGCCTCATCATTAGAGATCCCGCGCCTGCTCAATGCGTGGGTCGGCTTACCCACCTTAACCAAAGCCTTCACGGCTAAAAATCAGACACTCGAGGCGGAAGGCGACTTCCGATTCAATGATGAGAATCTGCTAGAAACTCGAATGACCGGTCACGCCCGCTGCGATTCCGTTAAAATTAAGGGCATGCCTTTTGATCGCGTGGAAACCAGTATCTCATGGAGTGAAAAAAAACTTTTTCTACGAGATCTCCACCTAGTCCGGCATGATGGCGCAGCCACCGGAAAGGCGATGATCGAGTTCCCTCTGGTCCGTCTCGAGCTCCACACCACCCTTCCCGTCCCGGTCTATCGGCCTTTTTTTGTCGGCCAGCCGTTGGAAATCGTCCTCAATGACTTCAGCGAGCGGGATGGGGCATCAGTGGATGCTTCACTCAAAGGTAGCTTTGACCTCTCCGACCGCTTTGACTGGAACTACACTGGGAGTGGGTCGATTCGAAACCTCAATTACAAGGGGGTTCCGGTGAATTCTGCAAACTGCAAGTTTGCGCTCAACCACCACGAACTCGATTTCTACTCGGGCGCTGTCGTGTTCAATTATTCAAAATACCCTCTGCGCGAGGCATTCGGCGGACCCGAGACGGGCACCGCGACGATCGGGAGAATCCGCTACTTGGATTCGACGAAATCAGTACAGGTCGAGGATGTCCGTGGCACCATTTGGGCCGCTCCAATGATCCGTTTTTTTGCACCAGCAATTGCCGACTCGCTGGAGCAATATCGATTCCATCGCCCGCCTGAACTGAAAGGTTCTGGCGTGGTTGACGTCACCCCGCGAGGTCGCACGCGCTTGGATATTTCGTTCCGCTCGAATGATCCAGTCGATTACAAATTTCTCGGCGAGAACCTCACCCTCGGCCAACCTCAGGGCCAAGTCGCAATCCGTGGAGAAAAGGTAGGCATCCACCAGCTTAAACTCACCGCGTTCGACGGCCCAGTGAATGCCAATCTCGAATACCTCGGCAAAGATAAGCTCGAAGGCCAAATCGACTGGTCCAATCTCTCCATCACGGACTTGGCGACCACCTACGGCTTCAAAGTGAAAGGCGGAGGCGAGAGCACCGGGAAAATCGACTTTTCTCTGACCGATGGCAAAGTCGAATCAATGGCGGGAGTTGGTAACGTCAGCATCAAAAGTGCCGAGTTGTTTTCAGTCCCGATCTTTGGTCCTTTAACCCCCCTCATCGGTGGCGTCCTCGGAGGCGTAATGAATGACGAAAGCATCGGGTTCCAGCGGGCAAAAGACGCTTCATTCACCTTCAAAATCGAAAATGGAATTCTGAAGAGCAATGATTTCCAAACATCCACCAACTCGCTCAAATTCGTGGGTGACGGGTCGATCAACCTTCAAGCATGGACCATCGACATGAACATGCGGATGAATGCCCGTGGTTTGCTGGCATTGCTTACACTCCCGCTGCGCCCGATCACCGGACTTTTCCAATTTCATGGCAGCGGCCCGCTGAGCGCACCCGTCTGGGAAGCAACTGCCTTCAGCCCGCCGCCAGAAAATCTTAATGGAATTCTTCAAGCTCCGCTCAAGGGCACCTCTCCCACACCGGCCGAGTAGCCCGATATTTTGCAATTCACGTCTTGCACCTTGCCGTCAAAAGGACTATTCTCTTGGTCGCGCTGATGAATCATGAAGGTTCGTCCAAAACGAAAGCAATACGCCATGTCCAACACCTTTTCCAATATGAGCAGCCTTGAGCCTGAAGTGGGGTATGAGCCAGCTCCCTCCGTCGCACAAGCCGCCAACGATCTCCGAATGGCCGCTGGCGAAAAGGCTCGGACACTCGTTCATTCCGCAGAAGAAAGAGCCGCAGCGCTCAAAGACCGTGCGGTTGAGTCCGCTCACCACCTCCGGGAAACCGCTGCGGAAAAAGCCCATCAGTTCAAAGAATCCGCAACGGATCAATGGCAAGACACCCGCGTAAAGGCCAAGGAACTCCACCTCACCGCCGAGGACTACATCCGGCAAAACCCAACGAAATGCGTACTTGGCGCTCTTGGTGCTGGACTTCTCCTCGGGCTGATCGTCCGCCGCTGAGGGATATCTTTCATTCCGCGCTAGGCTGCCTGACGATCGAATGAGTCCAGAATCGAACATTGGCCCCACGCCACCAAACGGAAAATCTGGGGCCGCGCGTCATCAGGTACCACCCACTCCTACGGGCTGGCGGGAAGCGATCATGACACTCGTCGCTTCGCGGCTTGCGCTCATTGAGATCGAGTCCAAGGAATTCGCCAACGAGACAATCCGTCGCACTTCGCTGCTACTGGTCGCCAGTTGCTTAATTTTCTTTGCTTGGGCACTCTTCCTTGTCAGCTCCATTGCATGGATTGCGGAATTGACAGAACTCCCGTGGAGCCAAATCACCCTCTACATGGCGATGTTACACCTCCTTGGAGCCCTTGTCTTTTCCCGCATGGCCTCATCGTCACGCGCTCCCGGCTTCTCTGCGACCCGTGCTGAATTTAAAAAAGACCGCGAATGGATCGAAAACTGCGAAAAAACCCAGAAATCGAACAACTGATCCGCCTCAGCGCGTCTGCACGCTCCTCCCTCGGGCATGAGATGAGTGCGCTTAAGCATCGGATTGACGTTCCTTCCCGAATCAGAGACTCGCTCAAAAACCACCGCGCTGGCTGGCTTCTTGGCTCACTTGCCTCCGGACTCACGGCCAGCATGTTTTTTCAACGTAAGCCAACTAACGAGAAAAAATCACACCGTGGCTTGCCACTGACGCTTCTAAGCATCACTTTCTCCGCCGTCCGCCCGTTCGCGAAGGCATGGCTCACGAATCAAGTGAAACATTACCTCGCGCGCACTCAAGCGGGTACACATGTTAGACCACAAAGCTCTAATCATTCTTCAACAACGAAACCCTTCTAATTCAATCCATTCCATGTCTGCACACCAGGTTCTCGATCACGTCGATCAATACCTCCAGCTCGGCCGCGACTACGATTGCTCCGACCTCCATCTTCCAACCGCCTACCCACCCGCGTGGCGTCGCTTCGGCCAGCTTTCACCCATCTGGCCCGACCACCATCCATTAACGGCTGCAGACACCGAGCGCCTCGCCAAGTCATTCCTTGGCCCCAACGAGTGGGATCGCCTTCAAAAACATGGAGACATCGACTTCGCCTACTCATCAACGAACGGACGTTACCGAGCATCGGTGGTGAAGCAACGTCTCGGCTACGACATGGCCTTCCGGATCATCAACGACAAGATCAAGTCGCTTGAAGACATCGGACTTCCTCTCGAACACATCTTGCCCCTCACGCGCTATCAGAACGGCCTCGTTCTCGTCACCGGCTCCGTCGGATCGGGCAAGTCTACCACCCTCGCCGCATTGGTCGACTTCATCAATCGTGACCGCGAAGACCACATCCTCACCCTCGAAGACCCAATCGAGTACGTGTTCGAATCCAAAGGCTGTCACGTCAACCAACGCGAAGTGCACAAGCACACGGAATCGTTCGCCAGAGCGCTCCGCGGCGCTCTACGGGAAGATCCAGACGTGATTATGGTGGGAGAAATGCGGGACCTAGAAACCATTCAGCTGGCCCTCACCGCAGCAGAGACAGGCCACTTGGTTCTTGGCACGCTTCACACTGGAAACGCCCCACGAACGCTCGACCGAGTCCTCGACGTTTTCCCAACGGACCAACGCGAGCAAATCCGGATCATGGTTTCAGAATCGCTCCGCGGAATCCTCTCCCAACAATTGATTCCCCGCGCCGACGGCAATGGACGCGTGCTCTCGCTCGAACTTCTCGTAAACACACCAGCCGTCGCAAACTGCATTCGCGAAGGCAAAACCTACATGCTCCCTGGGGTCATGCAGACCGGCAAGAACGTGGGTATGATCACCATGGACGAGTCCCTTCGCCAGCTGTACTCGAAAGGGCTCATCTCGCGCGAAGAGGCACTCTTCCGTTCCGATGACAAAAACCAGATGAAGGCCTTCTTCGAGTCCTAATCCTTTAATGACGATTCACCACCCGTTCCATCGGGCGCATTTTTCCATTCCGTTCTCATCATTTTCCAATGGCCAAGATTGATTCATTTTTCCGTTACCTCATCAGCTGCAAGGGCTCAGACCTTCACCTGTCCGAAGGCCAAGTCCCAAAGGTCCGCGTCCACGGTGCCGTCACTCCCATCCCCGATCAGGAGGTCCTGCAGGGTGAAAGTTTCCAAAGCTTGCTCGCTGAAATTTGTGATGCAAAGGCGTTCAACAACTATCTCGAAGGTGGCGACCTCGACTTCGCCTACGAGATGGATGAGGATTCCCGCTTCCGCTGCAACTACCTCAAACAACAAAACGGTCTTGCTGCAGTCTTTCGCTTGATCCCGACCGAAATTGCCTCACTCGAAAGCCTCGGGGTGCCAGAAGCGGTCAAGGAATTCGGCCACATGCGGTCCGGCCTTGTACTCGTCACAGGCCCCACAGGTTCTGGCAAATCCACCACGCTCGCAGCGCTGTTAGACTATATCAACATCAACTTCAACCGGCACATCATCACCGTTGAGGAACCCATCGAATTTGTCCACCGCAACAAGCGGTCGATCATCACTCAGCGCGAAGTCCCCATCCAAACCCCGTCGTTTGCCGATGGTCTCCGCGCCGCACTTCGTGAAGACTCCGACATCGTGCTGGTGGGAGAAATGCGCGACCTTGAGACGATCTCTCTTGCTCTAACCGCAGCAGAAACTGGCTTGCTGGTCTTCGGGACTCTCCACACGAACAACGCCCGCAAAACCGTCGACCGGATCGTTGACGTTTTCCCCGCCAACCAGCAGTCACAAGTCCGCACCATGCTTGCCGCATCGCTGCGTGGAGTGGTGGCACAGCTACTCTGCAAACGCGTAGACAAACCAGGTCGTACCGCCGTTCACGAAATCATGTTCGCAACACCAGCCGTATCGGCCATCATCCGGGAAGGTGCGACTCAAAAGCTTTACGACGTGATCACCGGCGGCAAAAATGAAGGAATGCAGTTCATGGATGAATCGATTTGGTCGAAACTCCGCGAAGGGATGATCTCCCCCGAAGAGGCCTACATGAAGGCCATCGACAAAACTCGCTTCAAGAAGTTCCTTCCTGAAAACCTCGCTAGCCTTGGCGAAGCTTCCGGCGAGAACCCGATGGCGCATTGATCCTCGCCTAAAGGCCCTCCGAATTTTCATTCTCATCTCGTGAATCAGCTCACGCGATGGAGATCTAATTTACATTAGATTTTGATGATTCAATTAGTTTGGGTTAGGTCGCCAACTCATCGAGCCACGAAGCAATCCACTACGCATCAACTCTGCAGCTCGAATTTGCTAACTTTCCTCGACTCATCAAGCAAGGCACCTTAACTTATTGCACACGGGTTAAACTCGCCAGCACCAGTCTCAATCACCTCCCATGGACACACTCATCCGCCTGCCAGAATCCGAAGCACCAAGCACCGTCGCTGAAATTCTCACATCACTGCGCAAAGAACATTTCGAACCGCGCCATGAAGCCAAGGCTTGGGGCGACTGGATCTATCTTGATTCCTACAACACGGTGATCAGCATTGAATGCAATCATGGTCTAAGCAGCACCGCCACCATCGAGCACGCAGAGAACGAGGAGGAGGGCGAACCCGTGACCTCGATCTTCCGCGCATTCAACCGACTCGGTTGGCATGGGATCGACGACGATGGCGAGTTCAAACTCGCCTAACCGATTTCACCCCCGCAAGGGCTAGTTTCAAAGATACTTGTCGGTCACCGCTCCTTCGCTCGCGGTGGAAACCAACTTGGCGTACTTGGCAAGAACCCCATGCGTGTAACGGGGCGCTGGCTGCACCCATGCAGCTTTCCGCCTTGAAATTTCTTCTGGCGAAAGATTCACATCGATGCGGTTCGTCACGGCATCAATCGTAATCAGATCACCCTCCTCCAGCAGCCCAATCGTCCCACCCATAAACGCTTCTGGAGTGATGTGTCCCACCACGAATCCATGACTTCCACCCGAAAACCTGCCATCGGTGATCAATGCGACGTCCTTGCCCAAGCCCATCCCCATCACCGCACTGGTAGGCCCTAACATCTCGCGCATGCCAGGCCCTCCCTTTGGCCCTTCCAAGCGGATGACAATGACATCTCCCTTGACGATCGACTTTCCAAGAATCGCCTTCATCGCCTCGTCCTCGGAATTGAAAACGCGAGCCTTGCCGGTGAAAAGCTCACCTTCCTTACCCGAAATCTTTGCGACAGCACCACCTTCCGCCAAGTTTCCATAAAGCACCCGGAGATGACTGTCTTTCTTAATCGGGTTGCTAAGCGGTCGGATGATCTGCTGCCCTTCAGGATAGGGTGTGCAGAACTTCTCGATGTTCTCGCGCATCGTCCGTCCCGTTACCGTCATGCAATCTCCATGCAGCAATCCACCGTCTAATAGAATTTTCATCAGGGGAACGGTCCCGCCAATCGCCACGAGGTCCGACATGGCAAATTTACCTGATGGCTTGAGGTCCGCCAATACCGGAACCCTTTTGCCGATACGCTCAAAGTCGTCGATGGTAATGTCAATTCCAGCCGAATGAGCAATGGCCGGAATGTGCAGCGCGGCATTCGTCGAACCACCAAGCGCAATCAGCACGGTAATCGCATTCTCAAACGCCTCGCGGGTGAGGATGTCACGTGGACGAATTCCTAACCGAATGAGATTGAGCACTGCAGCCCCCGCATCGAAACAATCGCGCATTTTATCATCCGAAATCGCGTTTTGTGCGGAGCTGTTAGGCAGCGACATTCCAAGGGCCTCGATGGCACTGGCCATGGTGTTTGCAGTGTACATGCCACCACATGATCCAGCGCCAGGGATGGCACGGGATTCGACGATCTCGAGCTCTTCGTCCGTGTACTCACCGTTCGCGTGTTTGCCGACTGCTTCGAAAACCGAGACGATATCGAGATCCTTTTTCTCACCTTTGATCGTAGCGCAACCAGGAAGAATCGTACCGCCATAAACAAACACCGAAGGTCGATTCATCCGCGCCATGGCCATGAGGCAGCCCGGCATGTTTTTATCGCATCCGCCGATTGCGACGAACCCATCCATGCCTTCACAGCCGACCACCGTTTCGATCGAATCCGCGATGACCTCGCGAGACACCAGTGAATATTTCATCCCTTCGGTGCCCATCGAGATTCCATCCGAGATGGTGATGGTATTGAAAATAATTCCCTTTCCCCCTGCGGCATTCACGCCCTTTGAGGATTCGATCGCCAACTTATCAATGTGGACATTGCAAGGCGTGACTTGGCTCCATGTCGATGCGATGCCGATCTGTGGTTTGGCAAAGTCTTCTTTTTCAAAGCCGACAGCATAAAGCATCGCACGGCTGGGTGCGCGGTCTGGGCCGTCGAGCATTGGACTGGAAAAGGGTCGTGTGGTGTCATTCATCGCGAACACAGCATCTTGCCAATGAGGGGGCGGCGTCAAGGGAACTGGCAGAGAAATTGATAATTCCCCCCACTTGGAGAAATTCGGCGCAAATGGGAAAATTCTGGGCTTTCTCAGGTCCCTAAAGCGGATCAGAATCTCCTTCGTGAAATCCCTCATCCTTTGGCTATCCACCGTGGTCGTCGGACTTTCGGCGATCGACGATCCGGGCAGATGCGCGATCACATTCCTCGAAAACTTGCGTCAACTCCCGCAGCTATCCAACAACTCAGCTGGCGAGCCCACCGAGATCAGCAGGCAAACGACCGAGGCCAAAAAAGAAGTCATCCATCTCCGATGGCACCAACTAAAACGCGAGCTCGGTGACGATCCACTGCAAGTTGCGGCTGTCCGAGTGGACGATGACATTGCAGCCGTTCTCATTCACCCTGACTGCCCCCTCGATCCCAGCCGAGCAAAAGTTTTCGCCGTTGCACTGATCAAGAATCACGGCACCTGGCAAGCCGCACCCATACCTGCCTCGTTTGAAAATTCTAACATCAATCACACGCTAAAAGTCCAGAAACGAACCAAGTCACTCGAAATCTGGATGCTGCGGGAACAGGTCGTCGTCGCCGAAAAACTTCGCTCCGAAATCGCAGCACGCCTTCAGCAAAAAATCGAGGCAGCCACCGACCGCAAGCGACTCATTCAGCTCAGCCCGCGCGAGTTTGCGCGACACTTCCTGACCGCCTGTACCAACCGCGACTTGCCTGCCATTCTCGGATGTCTCGGTGGCCTTTCCCCATCGCTCCCCGCCGATTGGGCCAATCGCATCCGGATGGTGAGCCTTGCGATTCAGTCATCTCCCAAAACCACCCACACGTGGCACCTCCTCACCGCACCCGAGGTATTACGAACGCTCGTCCATCTCGATGAATCCACAGATCCAATCACCGCTTCGATCGCATGCTTGGATGCGAGTATCTCACAATCCGCCGACGCTTTCCCGAAGGTTGAGGTAGTGGATTGCGTTCTAATGAAAGGCAATGATCACCTTTGGAGAATCGACCCACCCACCGACTTGCTTCCATCGAATGAAGACGAATTCACTGAGTCCGGGAATGAGACAGACCAAAAGATGACTCACGCATTTCCTGCCCGCTGGGCTGATGACAACCCACTCATGCCTCAAGCAACGGCCGAGCTTGCTTACCATTCATGGCTCGACGCCATTCAAGAACCAAACCTTGGCAAATTGCTTCCCCTCTGCGACCTCAAAGCATCAGCAGCGGATGCCACAAAAACCTGCAGCCAAGCAACCCATCTCTGGTGGTCAATCCATCAGCCAGATGCGATTAACCTCCCAATTCCCCTAGCCATGAATGCCTCCGAGAACTCGGCAGCCGCAGTGGTCCAGTGGTTTTCACCGCGCGACCCAACCCACTTCGAACCCAGAATTCTCTCGTTCGAGAAATCCCCATCAGGCTGGCTCTGGACCTTTGAGCCAAATCAGGAATTTCCCAATGATATTCGAGACTGGGTGACCACCGAAACCAAGAACCTAGCCACTCACTGGCAGGAAATCCTACTCGCAGAATGCACTACCATCACACCAAACGCTAACCGCCCAAGCCCCTCGATTGAAGACGCGCGCAAGTGGATGAATACATGGAATTCCCTCTGCCACCACCATGACATGAAACGAGCTCTATCCATCACTCTGCGACTCACTACGCCGGAAAGCGATGCAAGGGTTCTGCAAAACGTCGGCTACGATATCGTCACATCAAGTAACGATCCTGAATCACGCACAATCACCGAGATCTATCAGGAAAAAAACTGCAGCGCGGTCGGCGCAAAGGTCATCTTGAAAAACGGCGAGGTAACCTATCCACTCTACCCCTTGATCAACACACGAACAGGTCCGAAGCTATTAGCTGAAATCGATTTGATCTCTTCAGCCCATAAGGGACGTGATTTCCTCAACCGAACGGCATTGCAACGGCTAGAGCATGCAGGCGAGGGTGCGCTGGTCGATGAGTTGCGGTCGCTTTTGGAAAAGCACGAAGCTCGTATCAAAAATCACTAATTCAACAATTCCTTTTAAAAAAATTGAACCATGCCAGAGATTTCAACGAAATGCCTATGAAAGGTTTAGCCGGAAACCCGCATCGATTCGTCATCTTTACGGTCTTCTACAATGCGAGAGCATACTACCCCATACTCGCGGTCCTATTCATCGACCTCGGATTGACGCTCGATCAGTTCGTCCTACTGAATCTCGTTTGGGCAGCGACCATTTTCCTCTTTGAAGTGCCAGCGGGTGCGCTCGCCGACATCGTTGGACGCAAAAAGCTACTTGTTACGGCATCGACACTCATGATGTTAGAGATGCTGTGCCTGCTGCTCGCACCTCGTGGCGGCGGCACCACACTCATGGCGATTTGCGTTTTGAACCGAATCCTCTCAGGCCTATCCGAAGCCTGTGCCAGCGGCGCAGATGAAGCACTTGCTTACGACTCGCTACCAGAGTCCAATCGTCAAGAATCGTGGGATAAGCTACTCAGTACGGCCATGCGCTGGCGCTCCACGGGATACGTCATCACGATGATCCTCGGAGGATTTCTCTACGACCCGACCTCCGTAAACCGCCTCCTCCCAGAGTCCACCCACCTTTCGGTCGACGTTGCCCATCGCCTACCCGTCGCCATGGTGCTCATCCAAAGTTTCATCTGCCTTGCTGCGACCCTGAGAATGTACGAACCACCCCGCGAACGATCAGGTTCTAATAGAAATTCGATTCAGTCCTCGATCCAACTCACCGGCTCGGCCATCCGATGGATCGTCAGCCATCCTCAAATCGGCGCGTGGATCATCATCGGGCTAACTATCGATTCGATAATTCGAAATTTTGCGACGATCGATAGCAGTTACTTCCGGATCATTTATCTGCCTGACTGGACCTTCGGACTCATCGGTGCCATGATCGGTGGCCTCGGCTGGTTCGTACCGACCCTAGCGAAAAAGCTCAACCACTGCTTCAGCATCCTAACGAACCTAGCAATCGCCACAGGGTTCGCACTGATCGGACTCACTGCATTGATTCCAGCTTGGCGACTTTATGGGTTGATCCCCGCCCTGTTTCTCATGACGACTCTGAACTACTTGGGATTCACTCTCAGCCGCGCGCTTCACGCAGCGACCGACTCGTCAAGACGCGCGACGGTCCTATCGGTCAAAGGGTTAGCGTTCAATCTGGGCTATGGGCTCTTCAGTCTAGCATTTTCCTGTTTGCTTTTATCCTTTGGGGACCAACCCGCAGCCTCCGCGCTGCGCAGCGCTTTGACATGGCAGGTGCCGCCATTCGCGATTGTCATCGCCACTCTCCTCTACCTAGCACACCGCCGTGCCAGGTGTGACCGAGATGAGAAACATTCTACCGAGACCCACATGCATGACTAACACTAGTTTCCGGGTCCCTGCTGCCCGTCTTGCTGACGCAGCCTGACTTGCTCAGCTTGTCGTTGTTGAGCCTCCTCGCGCTGCTGTTGCATCGCTTCCTGTTGACGTTGCCGGTCCTCCTCACGTTGTTGCTGCATCGCTTCTTCTCGGGCAGCACGGACTTGCTCAGCTTGTCGTTGTTGAGCCTCCTCACGTTGTTGCTGCATCGCTTCTTCTCGGGCAGCACGGACTTGCTCAGCTTGTCGTTGTTGAGCCTCCTCGCGCTGCTGTTGGATCGCTTCTTCTCGAGCGGCTTGGGCTTGCTCAGCTTGTCGTTGTTGAGCCTCCTCACGCTGCTGCTGCATCGCTTCTTCTCGGGCGGCACGCGCTTGCTCGGCTTGTCGCTGTTGGGCCTCCTCACGCTGCTGCTGCATCGCTTCTTCACGGGCGGCACGCGCTTGCTCGGCTTGTCGCTGTTGAGCCTCCTCACGCTGCTGCTGCATCGCTTCTTCTCGGGCGGCTTGGGCCTGCTCAGCTTGTCGCTCCAACTGGCTCTGACGTACTTGGGCATCTTGTTGCTCCGCAGTCTGCTTCTCCACCGCACGACGCTGTTCTGCTAGAGCTTGATCTCGCACTTGCTCTTGTTGCGCATTTCGAGCGGCTTCCTGTGCTTCTTGACGAGCCTGATCCTCCACAAGCTTCTGCTCCGCTTGGCTCTGACGCGCCTGGGCCTCTTGTTGCTCCGCTGCCTGCTTCTCAACATCGCGACGCTGTTCTGCTAGAGCTTGATCTCGCACTTGCTCTTGCTGCGCCTTTCGAGCGGCTTCCTGTGCTTCTTGATGAGCCTGATCCTCCACACGCTTACGCTCCGCTTGGCTCTGACGCGCTTGGGCTTCTTGTTGCTCCGCAGTCCGCTTCTCCACCGCACGACGCTTTTCTGCTAGAGCTTGATCTCGCACTTGCTCTTGCTGCGCATTTCGAGCGGCTTCCTGTGCTTCTTGACGAGCCTGATCCACCACACGCTTCTGCTCCGCTTGGCTCTGACGCGCCTGGGCCTCTTGTTGCTCCGCTGCCTGCTTCTCAACATCGCGACGCTGTTCTGCTGGAGCTCGATCTCGCACTTGATCATTCTGCGCACCTTCAGCGACTTCCTGAGGAACCTGATCTTGGGGTATCTCCGAACGCTGCGGCACAGTCGCATTGGATTTGGTTGACTCGCGCGCTGGCCGCTGCGGCTTACCGAGGCCCCTCAGATCCTGCGAAGGCCGGGAACGTTTGTCCTCTGCTACTTGTTGATCCTGCGCCTTCCTCACAACCGGATTTTCTATTGCCGCATCCTTCTCAATCCTTTGCTCTTCCGCCGGAGGAGCCTCGCGATTGCTATCTACCTCATGACCTTGCGTTTGCTTATACAAGGCATCGGTCCTTTGGCGATTTTCCTTCAATTTCTCATTGCGAACTCGCTCAAAATTCTCGCTTCCTCCGAGTGCGGCGATGCTTTGCTTCGCCTTCTCGCGTCCTTCCTCGCGACTGCGTCGAAAATTCTCACCAACCTCCTTCTTCAAGCCGCTATCGCGCTCCACTGCAACTTGATCCATCCGTCCTTTGATGCGCTTCGGCTTCAACCCTTCATTCCATTCAGCGTCGATGTTAGGCGCATTCACGACCAGCCGATTTCCCTCGACCCTTGAACGCATGCCCAAGGTGTCGCGACTTTGCCGTGCTCGTTGGTCCAGTTCTAACCGATAAAATGGCAGCGGCTTGCCAATCCGATCTGAAAGCCTCTTGTAGCCCGGCCCTCCACAAATGACCTGCCGATTTTCAGTATGAATGAAAGTGATGTTCGTGGTCTGCTGATAGAATGAGATACTCTGCGTAGCGGGCAAGCGGTAGCGATAGACAGGGTCCGCGAAATGTCGGACCTCCATGAAATGATACCACCCTGCCCCGATCCCCAGTTGCACATCGACCGCCGCATCCCATGAGCGCCCACGATAAGCCAGCGACTCAGGAGGAAGCGGTGCCCATCCGATGTAGCGATCATTTTCGCGCCATGAAACCCAACAAGGTGCCCACTCAGTCCCGGGCACCCAGACCCATCCGCGACCACGCAGCAACGCCCAGCGACCGTAGTGATAGGTTGCCCAACCGAATGGCTCTTCCGACAACCAGGTCCAGCCACGGTCACTGCATACCCAACGTCCACGGTAGTAGGGCCGCCACATCGCATCCCGAACCGCAACAGGTTGCCAAACATACCCATAGTCTGGCGTCTCAAACCATGAGCCATACGACGAGAGCGAATCGTAAAACATCCCATAATCCCCCACTGCGCCGCGCGGTTCGGTCGGCTTGACCGACAATGCTTGCCTGCCTGCAACCTCACGTTCGCGCTCGCTCAGTTGCTGGTCTTGCTGCTCGGGCCGATCGCCCTTCGCCTCGAGCGTCGATTTTTGCTGCTCCAGCTGATTTTCGCGATGGGCCAACGCAAGCTCGCGATTGCGGATGGCCTCATTCTCGGCGGCCCCGACCTCATGGGTGCGCCGCTCAAGCGCTTCGCGATCGGTCTCCAGTTGCATGCGCTCTCGCTCGATTGCGTCACGCTCGACCGCCAACTTTTGATCCTCGATCTGCCGCTCAAGTTCGCCCTGACGCTCACTTGCCTCGCGGTTTTTTTTCTCAAGCTCAGCGATCCGCTGCGCGACGGCAGGATCAGACTTTTTACATGCAACGGCCGCCCACGACAGAAACGCTGCGGCAACGATGAGATAGGGGAATTTCATAGGACTTGGATTTTTAAATCGTCAGATTCATTCATGGAGCGGAGCCGGTTGAAAATCCATCTAAGGATTTCCAAGAGTTGGCACATCAAAAATTACCTTGGGCTGGCCAGACCTCGCATCGGACACCTCCCGGCGAGTCACCTTGGTCGCTAACAACTGCTCGATCATCCGCAATTCCATGGCGACCGCCCGAGGATAACGCTCAAAGATCCGCTGTAGCGGATTGTGAAACTCCTCAATGCGGAACCCTGTCTCAGGATCATAGCCGCACCTGACGAACCCTCCCTCTTTCTCCCTCAAGGAGGCCAGCTTCGTCGCGCGCTCGACCAAAGATTTCGACTTCGCGAGCACTGGCTGCCATTTCGCTTCGAGCTTCTGAAAATATTGGAACAAAAGCTTATCGGGAGTGCTGTCACCAAACAGTGCCTTCGTGGCATCTAACAATTCGATGCTAAATCCCACCCCAGCCGATGGAAAAAGCCAATCAGCCTTATCGCTGAGATTGTAGAATATCTCAGGTCGGCCCACGACCGTCCGGGGAACCCTTGAGCGCTCCAAGTACCCGATCTTCTTCAGCTCCTCGCACTGCTGCTTCACCGCCATGTAGCTGACCTCCAACCGCCTCGACAACTCGCTAGCGGGTAATCCTCCCGAAAGCTTGAGCTCCTGAAGCACCGCAACCCACTGGGGCTTGATCAAGTCTTGAAATACTGGATGAAACAAGGGCATCGCGGAAAATATCGCCTTTCGGTACTACCTCGGCAAACGGGAAAACTGCCGTGGCGAGAACCACCCGCATTCAACGCGAGATTTCCGAAAATTCAAAGAAACTTCTCGATTCTCCCCACCCTTCGCCGCTACACCAGCACCCATGTCCGCACGCACCGGCATCCTTCTTGTTGTTTCAGGTCCATCAGGATCCGGCAAAACCACGCTCTGCCGCCAACTGGCCGACTCGGGACAAGCCCACTATTCGATCTCTTGCACCACCCGCGCGCCGCGCCTTGGTGAACAAGACGGCAAGGACTACCATTTCCTCACTCGCGAGGTTTTTCAGCAAAAACTCGACGCTGGCGAATTCCTTGAACACGCCATCGTACACGGAAATCTCTACGGCTCACTCAAATCCGAGGTGATCAGCCACCTCAACGCCGGCACCGACGTCGTCATGGACATCGACGTTCAAGGCGCAGAAAAAGTACGCGCCTGCGAGGATCCAAGCATCCGCATCGCGTTGGCTGATCTATTTGTGATGCCGCCAAGCGAGGAGGAACTCCAAAGCCGCCTCTCCGGTCGCGGAACCGACGACGCGGAAACCATCGCCTTGCGCATGACCAATGCTCTAGAAGAAATGAGTCACTGGCGCGAATACACCTACCGCTTGCTCTCCTCAACTCGCGAACAGGATTACGCTGATTTCAAGGCGCTCCTTGCTGCCGAGCGCATGCGCATTTCGAGGATTCGCTAGTATTCCCCACTCGCACTCGGGTTGCTTGCCCGAACCCAAGATCCTGCTCACGTCGCAGGCCTTTAACACGGTGTTAAGAAGTTGGCACGCCCCTTGCTAGAGTCAGTATGAAGAAGTGCATTTGATTTCACACTGCACGATTCCCAAACTCCTAATACCACCGCCATGAAGTTACTCAATCGCATCGCACTCCAGTCGCTCAGTCTCCTCTCTCTCTGCGGATTTGCCAGCGCGGAACCTCTCAAAATCGCATACTCGGACTGGCCGGGTTTTGTCGCTTGGGAAATCGGTATTCAAAAAGGCTGGTTCAAGGAAGCCGGGGTAGACGTGGAGTTCCTCTGGTTCGACTATGTGCCATCGATGGATGCCTACGTCGCAGGCAAGGTCGACGCGGTCGGCATGACCAATGGCGACGCCCTCGTGACCGGAGCCACCGGCAAGCCATCGGTCGCCATTATCATCAATGATTACTCGAACGGAAACGACATGATCGTCGGCGCCCCAGGCATCAGCTCGCTCAAAGACCTCAAGGGAAAAAAAATCGGCCTTGAGGAGGGATTCGTCGCGCACCTTCTCCTCCTCACCGGACTTGAGAAAAATGGAATGAAGGCCGAAGACGTCACCATCGTCAACACCCCTACTAACGAAACGCCACAGGTGTTCAGTTCGAAGGCCGTGGAGGCAATTGCCGCTTGGCAACCCAACTCCGGACAAGCCCTCAAGGCTCTTCCTGGATCCAAGCCGATTTTCACCTCCGCTGACGCACCAGGACTCATCTATGACCTCCTCTATGTCTCGCCCGAAAGCCTCGAAAAGCGCCGCGATGACTGGGCAAAAGTTACCCAAGTGTGGTACAAAATTGTCAGCTACATGCAGGATGAAAATAACACCGATGATGTCTTAAAGATTCTTTCGGGCCGCGTCAAAGTCACTCCTGAAGAGTATGAGGGCTTCCTCAAGGGAACTTACATTCTCTCACTCGAGGAGGCACTGAAACGCTGGGAGACCGCTGAAGGACTTGGAACAGTCTATGGCTCATCCAAGGTGGTCGACGATTTCAACGTGAATTTCAAGGTGTACGAAAAGAGCCAGGAAACCACAAAGTACTTCGATTCATCCTTCACCAAGGAGTACGCAGCCAAGGCTGGAAAATAAGCCTCCACCGCTCCTCTCTCCACCGTTCAAACGGGTTCAATGCATTGGTATTTCCTCATCATTTCGGCACTGATCGATGCAGTCTACGGAATTGCCATCTATCACTCTAAGGGATTTACCGTGATTAAGCCGGCAGCACTCGCCGTGCTGTCGGCCATACTCACCTCGTACTTCCTCGCCCTCGCGATGAAATCGATCCCGGCAGGGGTGAGTTTCATGGTTTGGAGCGGCGTCGCCTCGTTGGGCGTCGTTCTTTATGGAATCATCGTCCTTCAGGAGTCGGCGTGCATCGCTCGCCTGAGCATGATGCTACTGATCATCATCGGGGTAGGCGGCTTGAAGTTGATGGAATCCACCTAATCGACGAACGATGAGTGCCGTGGATCTAATCGCGATTCCATCAGGTGAATTCCTAATGGGAGAGACACCCGGAGACCGCTTCGCAAATGATACCGAGAGGCCCTGCCATTGGGTGAGGTTACCCTCATTTCACCTAAGTAGGTTCCCCATTACCATCGCGGAGTTCCAGGCCTTCTGCCCCGGACACTGCCCCAACCAGCCAGGCAACATTCCCGTGACGAACGTCACTTGGACTGACGCCGTGGCCTACTGTGATTGGTTAGGAAACCAGCTGGGTCTTCCCTTGCGCCTCCCCACCGAAGCAGAATGGGAATACGCTGCCCGCTCAAACCAAAACACCCTTTACCCGTGGGGCGACGAGATCAGTCCCGAACTCGCCAATTATCGCTACGCCGAGGATGGCTCACGGGTCGGTCCGGGCCATCCTACGCCCGCTGGGAACTACCCCCCAAACGCATTCGGGATCTTTGATCTAGCAGGCAATGTCGCCGAGTGGACTCAAGACAGTTGGTGTGCCGATTACTATGATGCCCCTCACGATGGCTCTGCGAGAAAACCCTCAGGCACAAGCGCCCCTGCGCGAGCCCTCCGCGGTGGAGCGTGGGACTATCTCCCCCGCTTGCTCCGCTGCTCATGGCGCGACTCATATCCCGAAACCAGCGCACGCGATAACCTCGGGTTCAGGATCGCCGCATCACTCGACTAACGTTCTAACACCATATCACGCCATGCCAATCATCGACGAGGCCCAAGTCCGCGCAGCCTGCGCTCACAACCAACAATTGAACGATGCTCAATTTCCCCACCTCAACCACGCAGGAAACGATGTGGACAAGATCCTCGCAGACATCGACCGCATTGCACGCCTACCACTCGAAGAAGCCACCACCTTGCCGCGGGAGGCATACACCAGCGAAGCCTTTCATGCATGGGAAATTGAAAATGTCTTCAAACCGGAATGGTTCTGCCTCGCTCACGTTTCACAAGTTCCCAACAACGGCGATTTTATCAACCTCGAGCTGTTTGGAAATCCACTCATCGTGCTGCGCGGAAAAGCCGGAGAACTGCGTATCCTTTCACGCGTCTGTCCACACCGCGGCATGGACATCATGCCCCCAGCATTCGGCCACGACGGCCATGGCCCTGCGGACTGGACTGAAGGCAAGCCCGGCTGCGGCCACACCCGACTCTTTGTCTGCCCATACCATTCGTGGACCTTTGAGCTCGATGGTCGCCTCAAGGCCTGCCCTGAAATGCAAGGTGCCAAGGATTTTCGCCGCGATGATTGGGGCCTTAAAGAATTTCGCAGCGAGGTCTGGAACGGCTTTGTCTTCGTCAATCTCGATGGCCAAGCACCTCAAACCGCTGCCGAACAATTCGCCGAAATGAGCAAGGACCTTGCACCATGGAACCCCGCTGAAATGAGCATTGTCTTCGAACGCTCGTGGGACGTTCCCTGCAACTGGAAGATCCTAACAGAAAATTTCATGGAGTCCTATCATCACCTTGGTGCACACGCCCACACGCTGCAACCCCAGATGGCCGCACGGGACACCTGGAACGAACAAGAGCGCCCACACCACATCCGCTGCCATCTCCCTTTCCGGAAATCGCTCCGCGCAAAAATCGCTGAGGCCGAGACCAACGGCAAACGCGCCGATACGTTTGTCGTGATCCCCAGCCTAACAGAAGAAGAACGCCTCGAGTGGGGACTCATGCTTGGCTTCCCGCTCTTCACAATTTTGCCGGCACCCGATCAACTCGTCTGGTACCGAATCATCCCCGTCGGTCCAAATCGACTGCAACTCCTCACCACCGTGCTCGTACCGAGCAGCACCCGTGACCACCCAGACTTCCCAGAAATGCTGGCACGCGGCGGCGAGGACGCCATCGGATTCCACCTAGAGGACATGGAGGTTGTCACCGCCGTACAACGCAGCATGCACTCGGACGGCTACCAACGTGGCCGCCTTAGCCACCTCGAAATGTCGGTCTGGTTGATCCAACGCTACCTCGCCGCTCGCGCACGTGGAACTTGGCCCGCACTCGATGGAAACGCCGCCCCAGCCCAAAACCCACCCGCGTCTTGAAACTCCTGTTTTTCAAAACATTCTGGGGCCACTCGGGATCTCTCGAAGATGGTATCGCCATCGCTAAACACGCTGGGTTTGATGGCATCGAAGCACCACCGCCCGACACGGCCGCCGAACGCGCACGCTGGTGTCAAATTTTGGCAGATGAAGGCATGCACTTTATCGCTGAAATCACCACCGGCTGCGCACCGAACGTCTATGTCCCCGATCCAACCGCGACCCCTAACACCCACCGCGAGGATTTCATCCGCAAGCTCGATCACATCGCAGAGATGCACCCGATCAGCGTGAATTGCATGACCGGCTCCGACCTCTGGCAGACCGATGAAAACATGACACTTCTCGGAGACTGCATCGAACGTGCACGCTTTGCGAACTTGCCGCTGACCTTTGAAATGCATCGCTCCCGTGCGACCTTTCACCCACTTGCGACCCAAAAACTATTAGACCAACTCCCAGCGCTCCGCCTCAACTGCGACTTCAGCCACTGGTGCTGCGTTTGCGAGCAATTGGTGATGGATGCCCTGCCCGATCTCCTTGATCTCTGCGCATCTCGGGCAGACCACATCCACGCTCGTGTCGGTTACGCTCAAGGCCCTCAAGTCCCACACCCCGCTGCGCCTGAATCCGCCAGCGCCCTGAACGCCCATCTCCGTTGGTGGCGAAAAATCTGGGAGGCTCGGGCTGCGCGCAACGAGGCATTTTGTACGATCACGCCGGAATTCGGGCCTGATGGATACTTGCACACGCTGCCATTCACCGACCAGCCCGTCGCCGACCTATGGTCGCTCAACACATGGATTGCCGATCGCCTGCGCCAAGAATTCGACTCCCTGTAGCAGCGAAGGCTCCCCCACAATCCATGACATGAAGTTGCGGTGCAAAGTGCATCAGTGACCTTATGAGAAACACCTCCGTGCCGAGGTCACTGGCCCTTCAAGGACCCGTCACTGCGGGGGCATTGCGTTGCTTCAGGTAGGCCTCGTATTTCGCTTTTTTTCCGATTTCCGCTTGGATATTGGCAGGGACGTTGATCGCGGACGCGGGTGAATCCTCAAATTGATATCTTCCGAGATCCTGACCCACCTTAAACGCTACAGGCAATCCCGTTTGGACGCTGAACCATGCTTCGCGGATCTGATACTTCGAGGCGTCGATGATGGCATCCATCACCGTCGAGTTTGGGTCGATCTTGGCGGGATTGCCATCGCGGAAGTAGGCGCACTTCTCGCCATGGGCATCCTCGATCTTAACAAATAGCTTTGGCGTAACCCAAGCCACCCCTGGGAAGCGCTGACGGAATAATTGATCCAGATCTGGATAACTGTTGAGGTCGGTGGTCAACACCTCCTTGTTCTGCTCTGAAAATCTGAACTCATAGTTGCCAACGTAGTAGGCTTCCTGTTTTACACCCCCCTCAAAATAGACAGTTCTCGAGGATACCGGTTTTTTGATGATATAGCGGACTTTCTCGGGACGAGTCAGATCCGATAGCAAAAGACTCTTGGAGGCGAGGTCGTCTTTCTTTGCATCGACGATAGACTGAGCTGACGTTTTATACGTGTAGGCCACCGTCCACGCGAGTGGTCCGGCGGGAGGTGCCAGCACGAACTTGGGCCCAGCTGGGTTCTGGGCATTTGTGCACATGGCTGTTGCCAAAACCAGCAGAGCAACTTGGTGACGGAGACGATGGGCTTGCATGGAGAATGAGATCATTTCGGGTGTTACTCAGAGGCGTTTTCTTGCAGGGTGCTGACAATTTCGCCAGTAAATCGGTCAATAGCGATGTGATACCAATACCGGCGCTCCGCTTGCGCGATAAAACTATCCAGAGAGGATGCTGCTGGCGTCAGCTTACCACTTTGGGCAATGACATCGACAAAAAGATTCCATGTTCTCACACTGGTGACATCGGCTAGAGCCCGGGCGATGACTTGAATGTCTTTCTTGTTTTTGTATCCGGGTATCGACGCCTCCGTGGCGATTTTACCGGCAAGAATCGCGATCTCCGCAGGATTGAGCATGGGCTTGGAGTCTAATTCGGCGCGGATACTCGTGGCATAAGTATCCGCGAGGCTGCTGGATAGGGGGCTACCCTCTCGGATGGCGGCTTGAGTGAGGAGTGCCTTCAGCACAAGCTGTGGCGCCGTATTGGGATTAACCACTCCGGCGCGGATCGGTGTCTCGGTGAGGCCGAAGAAATCCAACAGCGCACCGTCACCGGGCTGGGTTGCATCTTCGGGGTCACCGAACAGATTGAGGGTTGTCCAAGGATCATCGCGAAACGCATGCCCCATGTCCGCGACACTTTGGAAGGGACGATTGAGGATCTCTGGGCGCTGGGTCGGATCAGCGAAAGGCGTGCCACCATCGGCAGGGCGGCGTATGCCATCACGGTTCACGACAACTGTGGTCCCACCTTTCGTGTTGGTGGTGTATTGATCAGGAACCCTAACTTTAGTCAGCTTGCCCGCAATTACAGCCTCGGCCACGGGGGTCCACGTGATCGGCGGAAAGAATTGGTTTGCATACTGCATGCTACCGTTGGGAGTGTTGACCACCGCTGTGTCGCCAGGATTGGTGGTTGAGATCCCGTAACGTGTGGTTCGCGGATCAGTCAACATTCCATGTAGATTGATGAAGTTGCCACTGTTGTTATAAAGTCTGTTTGTATCACCGGGCAAGGAGCCAACTCCAAATCCATGCGTCTTACTCCATTCGGGAATCGTTTGGTAGTTCACCCAAGTACCGCCGATGTTTTTTTGTAGGGCGAAAGTCATTGGTGCTGGGTAATTTGAGAAGAGCCCATGCGAGTTGTAACGATCACTGTGACTCACCGCTGTGTCGTAGGCTGCCTCGACTTGGCCAACTCGGTAGCCAATGACAGGTGCTGCGCCGCCGGAGATCGTGTCGATCGGATTGGAGGAGGTGACGCTGGCATTCCCTGGCTTGAGATAGATGGGCGTTGAAAACATCGAGGTTGTGTCGACCTTGAATGAAAGGTAGTCGGTGTCAAACGACGCGGTGCGTATTGGGGAAATGCGTTCGTAGGGGTAGTACCCGGCTTGTTGCGGCTTCCCGCCAGTAATATCATTAAAAGTCTTCCATTGCATGGAGCTCTGACCGGCAAAGGCAATTCGATAGTCACCGGCGGCAATCTTGCCCACAGTAGGATTTTTGTGAGGATTCCAAAGCTGGAAGGTGAGAAAGGTGCAAGCGGTGGAATCGTTCGGTGGACTGGCCACATCGCGCCTGCGGAATCTGGATTCCCCAATAAAGTAGATGTAAGGAAGATTCTCAACTCCGGCGACGTCGTCAGTACTCACTAAAGTCAGCGGATTGACAGGACCATTTTTGATGATCGTCGGATTGTCATCGGCATCGTATTGATCAATGATGGATGCGCCAATACGAAGAACCTGATAGTCGATCTTGTTGTCGCGGCCGACGTCGGCGAACATGCTGTTAGCTGCCATGCAGTTACCGAGAGATCCTTCCAGCAGGCTGGCTTTGAGCGTTTCGAAAAAGTCAGGTTCGCGCTTGAGCTCAGCGACTTGCTCGAGCGTTTTGATGACAACGTTCTGACCGGTGGACGTACCGTAGCGCTGCCACGAAATCACCGTTCCACCCGCGCTTTGGTCCGGAATGAGGCCGAAGTACTTGAGCACCTCCGCAGAGTTATTGTCAGCGAAGGCTTGTATTTTGGACAGTGGGAAGCGGTTGCGAATCAGAGGCTCGCCGACCTTGGCGGTCTTGCCATCACGTCGGGTGAAAACCTCTTTCACTCTCACGCCCTCAACCCGGCGGTTTGCGGCCGTGGATTTATCCTTGTTGGCCTTGTATTCAAATCCCGCCACTGTGGCATCGAGAGAGGGCGACCAAGACGGTTGATTCAGCTCTCGGGATGTGGTGGTGAAGAGGGGCAGCAAGTCTTCCGAGATCACAGTCGGATTGAGCTTCTGATAGGCGATCAAATCCTTGCGACTGAGGAAAATATTGTCCGACTTGCCGCCAACGAGCGGAGTCCGCATCCAACCTTTCAGGCCACCCCATTCCTTGACAAATGCCTCGACGTTTTGGCCCGAGCTGCTGGTGCGGCGCCAATCGGCGACTTTGGAGAGGTTGGTGCCAAGAGTGGTAAAATCCATCCAAGCAAGCGAGCCCTTGCGCGAAAGCACGTCGGCCGGTGGCAGGGTTGAGGTGCTTCCTGCGACGTTGATGTCGAGTAGGCCAGAGACATCGTAAACTTGGTAAGCATATCTACCGACCACATACTGGGGATTCGGGGTACCTGCACTCGTGGAGAGGGTGTTGGCGGGGCTAACCGACGTAGGATTGGTGGCATTCCGCGCGATGTAGACCCAGTCCGGCACTTGGGTGTTCGTCAGATTGCCACCCGGTGCAAAAAATTTCGGGTCACTCCACCGGCTAGCGGCGACACTGCGGCCATCCACTGCAGTTTTGGTGGTGGAGATACTGGATGCTCGGTTGCTCGGTGTGCCGCCCGATATGGAGAAAAACGGCGTACCGTTGGCGCTTTGTTTGACGAGGAGCTTGAAATTCGGGTCTGCCTCGACACCGCCTTTGAGGGACCGTGAGGGTACCATTGCCTTTGGGTTTTCCACTGTGAAGGAAAACTTACCGTCAGGCGTCGTGGTGGTATTGCCCGCCCCTGCTTTCATTTCGGCGATGAGGTCGGCGACGATGGTCTCCTTGGCAGCTTTCGCGATGCTGTCGGCCTGCCTTGCTGAGGTATCGTTGGATGCAGTCTGGCGGTTGGTTGAAGTGAGCATAAACAGCCCGAGAACCATCACGGAAAGCAGTGCCATCAACGAGACGACCACCACGATGGCGATGCCGCGTTGATGGGAAGCAAGGAGGCAGGCGCGGGAGAAGGGGTTGGGGTGGGTTTTCACTGAATCAGGAAGGTTCGTTGATAGGCGTGGATGGATTGAGCCACTAGCTTGGGCATGCCAGAGATGCCGGATTTAGCCAGAGTGTTGCGCTTATCCGACCAGACTTTGAGGGTGTCCTCGGCGGACGCGTCAGGAAAATTGGCCGCTAGGGCCGCCAGTCGGGCAGGCTTGATGGCTCGGAGAGCCCGGTCATCGAGGGTGACGAGTGTGACGACGAGTCCCCGGAGATTTTCCGAGGTGGTGGGCGCGGTGACCACTCGGGTAATGACCCCGGAAACGCTCTCGACGAGATACTCGATTTCAAGCCGAATGACATTGTTGGAGAGCGAATGGAGATTGGTGGCAGGAGTGGCGGGAAATGGCACGTCGCGGTTGAGATTTAGCGCGTCATTCCCAGAGCCTGCGAACAGATGGCCGCGGGATCCACGGACCATTTTCGCGCCCACATCTGCATCGTGGATAAGCGAATAGCTGACGACAGAAACACTGCGGTCGCCCACCGTAGCTCCCGCAGTGAGGCCCGTTGTGCGGGTGATGAATGCGAATTCGTCATTGCCAAGCTTGGAGGTGAACTCGATCCTCGCATCCTCGCGCACGACCATTTGCGACAAATCCCGGGCGATTCGATCAAAAGTCCGGCGAGCGATGGCATCATTCACGGAACTACTTTCGGTCAGCCTAGAGGCCGCTCTGGCAGTCTCGGTGACTTGCACTGCCATGATCAGGATAATCGAAAGGATGGCCATGGTCACCATCAGCTCGATGAGGGTGAAACCGCTGCGCCCGGATGGGTTCGATGACGAGTGATGCTTCATGGTTGGAATGCGGCTACAAGATCGATGGCCCCGACTTCCCGACCTGGGAGGGCTTTGGCGGGCCAAGTGGCACGCAGGTTAAGCTGGACTGGACCAGAATCCGCCGCTGTTCCTGCGGGGCGTCTGCAGCTTCCGATGATTCGGAAAACAGCAGCCTCATTCGCAGCAGCGATTTCACCGTTTTCCTTGAACTTGAGGTCAACGGGTGTGGTCGTACCAGTATCGGGAAGTGCTAGCTTATACTGAGGACTTTTTGCCATTTTGGCGGCCAGTGCCAGTGAAAGATCGTCCCGGATGCCTTCCATGACGCTCATGGAGTAGCTCTCGGTCGACGTGGTCTGGACTTCTTTCATGCTCACTGGAATCACCCCTACCAGCGCGACGATGGCAAAGACGAAAATTCCAAGAGAGACGATGACTTCAATGAGGGTGAAGCCGGGTGAGCGAGCTTTCCAATGAGAGTTCGGATTGATCATGGGTAATGGGCGAGGGTTTATCGGGAAAACTCCAATGTCTGACCGGTCAGGCCGTTGAGCTGCACTGCGGCGATCTCATTTTTTCTGTATGAGTCCGGTACTGTCCCGCCCCGAGTGGCTTGCAATCCAATTTCAGTCCAGCTCACCAAGGATCCGGAACTGGTGGGCGGCTTCAGTTTAATCCTGCTCTCCGTCCCCACCGCAGGGATGGTCCGAGCCTCGCCTGAGGGGCTGAAACGAACCCAAGCGGCCTCATTTGCCTGATCGGAAGCTGAAACCGTCGGACGTACGAGGGCCGGACTGAGAGTGTTGCTCAGTTTAAAATTGGAGAACCGAGGTGCCGACCAGATCCCCCTAGCGGAGGTCGTTAGAGCCGTGCCATCTAGCGATTCATAAACTCCGATGAAAAAGTCATTCGGCTCCTCGGCGACCTTGCCCAATCGCACCCAGACGTAGGTGTTTTTGGCGATGGCATGGCTTCTAGCCCTCTCAAGCTGGCCCGAGATCGCGGACGCGACTGCAGCTGGGCTCTGCGATGTCATTAGATTACTCACTATCGGCCCAGCCGCAGTCAGAAGCACCGAAATGATGGCGATGACGACGAGAATTTCAATCAGCGTGAAACCCTGCGGTCGCAACCTCGGGCGAATGAAACGAGCCGCCGGCTGTGCGTGTGTGTGGTGGATCATCTTTTAGGAGCTCATACTGGGTAATTGCAGCGAGGGTATTGGGTGCATGTGCAAAGTATACACAATCGATGTGCAACCGCCACTACAAAAGTGGGTTCGATGCATTTTTTTCCCAAAGGCTAGCAGAGGGCCACGATCTCACTAAAATCAGGTTACCCCGATGTGTGCTGAGAGCGTCTAGTCGATGAATCCCCCCACCCCATCAACCTCAACACTCTGACCGTGTTAGAGCACCTTCAGCCATCGGAAACTTCGACGAGGACGGCGGGGACGAGTCACTGCATTGATTCCTCGCTCAAAATGACGCCGCGCGGTGAACGGTAGGTGACCAAGCACCCTGCGGCGAGCTGGTGCACTGCCTTGCGAAGCAGCACCCCAAGCCCCTGTCCGACGACCGACAGGCTCATCGCTATCTCCCAACCCTTTGGGTTTCGGCATCGGTCCTTGTTTTTGTATAGTTCTTCCCAACCGCACTTACAAAGCCACATACGGCATCGGCCCATGTTCGAACGGTACTGGCTGAGATGGACCTCGTCGGATGATGTCCGCTACCTTGTTGCTCATTCACATCTCCCCTGTGGACAATCTGGTGTCGTCTTTCAGTGAGCTGCGCAATGGCTGCGTAGTAGGAATCACCGCAACTGAGGTCGACCCCCAGTAAAGTGAGTTTCACCTTAATCTCCTTCAAATGGTTAAAATCCGACGCCTCCAAATACTGATTTACAGACTCAGTGATCAATTGGTCAACTGACCGCCCTCGGTGCTTGCGTGATTTACCGAGAGAGAGCTTTGCCGGTTGCCCCCCTCGATCATCCACCGCCAAGGAAGCCTGATTCAAGATATTCTCTGTGCTGTGTGGCCAGCCAGCCTTGATTAACGCTCTCAAGAACTCCTCGAGACCCGAATGCAGCAGAACAACCGCTGCGCGCAGGACATCGGCAGATCCAGCTGGCTTCCTTCCTCGCTTTCCCTTGGGAATGGAAACATCGTAAACTTGTACAAGATTTAAAACCCTATCAAGGGTATCCCAAAATTGAAAGTTGGCAATGATGACCTCGAAGTGAGGAGGGCGCGATTTTGTCATTTGTTTCTTTTTCTAAACGTTCTGATTAGGGGAGTTCCGGATTTACCCAAAGTACGACGCAAGCGCCTGAAATGGTGCAAATGCAGCTTGGGGGGTACTTCTCCGGAAATCTCGATTCGTAAGATTGAGCGTTAAGCGGGGGATACCAGTACGGCTGCTTGACGATGAGGTTACAAACCCAGTGTCTACCCGCAAGCAGAATTTTTTCTTTTGAATCTCAAGTCGTGAAATCCGCATTCATAGCCCAGCATGCAGATTTTTGTATGGTGAAAGCCCAATCGCCCGTAACTAACCCCACTCCCTTGGAGATCCATTCCATCCTTACCAGCATCTGACATCTTAAATCACAAAACCCATGGTTCGTCCCATCCATAGCACATTCTCATTTGATGGGTCGTCCCCCAAATCTGCAAGAGTCGCGCCGATGGTCATCGCACTACTTGGAGTTTTCCCATGGTTCGCCACGCTAGCCACCGCCACGGAGATCCAGCTATCCTCCCTCGCCAAGATCCAGAAGCTTGGAGACCAAGGTCTGAGCTAGCCACCGCCACGGAGATCCAACTATCCTCCCTCGACCTCACTCACGTCCAACAAAACGAAGGCAAACCCGGGATCGATCGCTCGGCAAGCGACCATCCGATCCGCATCGCTGGACGACACTTCGCCCATGGCTTCGGGACCCATTCCCCAAGCGTCCTACATCTCGATCTAGCAGGTGGGTGCTCTCGCTTCACCGCCCAGGTCGGCATCACCGGAAATGAAAGGTTAGTGCCAAAATCCGCAAGTGCCGAATTTGTCATCGAAGGTGACGGCAAGGTCCTCTGGTGCAGCCCGATCATGCGCGGTGGCATGAATGCGCATCCGGTGACCTCAACCTCACAGGTGTGAAGCAGACCCCTCTGCGGGTCAACGACGGCTTCGATGGCTCGGACCAAGACGAGGCCGCATGGGCCGATGCGGTTTTCACCTTCGAGGGCACCAAGCCAAAGACCATCGCAGCCCCTCCCACTCCGCCGCGTTGGGTTCTTGGCAATGGTATCACCACCGAGTGGAATGTCCCTAATGATCCACGACTCCCTCATGCGGATTTCATCGAACAAGGTGGCCTGCATGTGGGGCAAGTCGTGCGTTACAGGGTCGACTCAAATCACGCCCTCTCGATGAGACGCAGTGTCGTGTGGCCCGGACTCCGCAAAGGAAATAATGGCATGTTCGATGGGGTAATCCGCCACTACAACGCCGAGGAAACTGAGCCCAAAATCACCGTTGATGGCCAAGCCCTTGGTCCCATCACCGTAAGCCGCGTGCTACTCGATGGTACACTCACTATCGAGGGCAAGGCCAGCAACAACCTCGCGATCACCCGCTGCACCTTTCCAGCCACGACCTTATCCACCACCATCGATCGATGGACGCTGCGCAACACTGGGAAGGCCCCAGTCACCGTGAACGTTGCCCCTCTCAAGGTGCATCATGAAATCGAAGGCCCCTATGGACTCAACCTCACCGACGTCACTTGCACCGCGCCCGCGTCGTCGATCATCGCACCGGGCGCAGAGCTCACGTTTGCTGTTGAGTTCAGCGGCCGCTTGTCCAATGCAGCACCTTGAAAAATCGACATCGAGGCCGAGGAACGCGCGCGCCGCGCCTACGTTGCCGGAATCCAACAGAATCTCCGACTGGAAACCCCTGAGCCTGAGCTCGACCGCGCCTTCGCCTTCTGCAAGCTCCGAGTCGCGGAGGCGATCAATGCCACCCGCAATGGCATGATGCTCGCGCCAGGCGGACTGGCATACTACGCAGCGGCATGGTGCAACGATAACGCAGAATACTCTGGCCCTTTTTTCCCCTTTCTCGGTGACCCAAACGGAAATCAAGCTTCACTCGACACTTATCGTCTTTTCCAAAAGCACATGAAGCCGGATTACAAGCTGATCCCCTCTTCACTCTACTCCGAAGGGATCGGACTCGGCGGTGCAGACGGAGACCGTGGCGATGCAGCGATGTATGCCTATGGCTGTGCACGCTTCTGCCTCGCACGCGGCGACAAAGCCATCGCTCATGAACTTTGGCCAGCCATCGCATGGTGCCTCGAGTACCCCCGCCGCCAGACGACTCCCGCAGGCGTCATTGCATCTGATAGCGATGAACTCGAAGGCCGCCTACCCACGGGAAAAGCGAATCTATCCACCTCCTCGTTGTATTACGGAGGATTGCGCTCCGCAGCAAACCTCGGACGTTCGTTAGGTTTCGAGGCTGAAGCAAAAACCTACGATCAACAAGCCGACGCCATGGCGAAGGCGATTGAAAACTACTTCGGTGCCAACGTCGAAGGTTTCAAAACCTACCGGTATCACGAGGGCAACGACGTGCTGCGTTCCTGGATTTGTCTACCTCTTTGCATGGGCCTAACTGAACGCCGCGAAGGCACCATCGCCGCCTTATTCTCGCCACGCCTCTGGACGTCCGATGGACTGGCTTCCCAAGCCGGAGACCTTGCCTTCTGGGACCGCTCGACCCTCTACGGCCTCCGCGGTGTCCTCCAGGCGGGAGAAACGGCAACAGGACTGCGCTACCTCACCAACTACACCAACCGCAGACTCCTCGGCGACCACGTCCCCTACCCCGTCGAGGCTTGGCCCGAGGGCGACCAACGCCACCTCTCGTCCGAAAGTGGCCTCTACTGCCGAATCTACACAGAAGGATTATTTGGCCTGCAACCCACCGGATTGAATCGCTTCAATTGCACCCCCGCCTGCCGGATGGCTGGCCACGCATGGCACTGCGCGCAATCCGAGCATTCGATCGCAACTTCGATGTGGTGGTAGAGCGACGCAGCCAGAGGCACCATCTCACGGTGATTCAAAATGGAAGCGTCACCAAAGAACTGGTTCTAATGCCTGGCGAAACGGCAGACATTGAATTGCGTTGATGCACGCCCTCAAGGCGCTGTTTCAAGGCTTTTGCTGATAGCGCGTGGTAAGGGCCTCCGAACCATCGGATGAAGGGGCAGCCGAGTGATTCGCTCAAAAAAGCGAATCAAAAAAACCTGAGGTGAACCCAATTTAATTTGCCTTTCATCCAAGTTGGTGGCAAAATCACAATCCGCCTAACATCCAAGTGCATCCCTTCCGTAGCGGTATTCGTGCATAATCCCTCTTACCATGAACTCTACTTTGCTAGAACCCCAGCAGAAGCAAAACAACGAATTGGATTCGGTCGAAATCCTCCTCGTCGAAGATAACGAAAACGACGCAACCCTTACTATCCGAGCTCTAAAAAAGCGCAATCTTGCCAACAACCTCATCCATGTGAGCGATGGCCAGCAGGCCCTCGATTTCCTTTTTGCGAAAGATGAGTATTCCGGCCGCGACCCCCTACATCTCCCCAAGGTCGTTCTACTTGATCTCAAGTTACCCAAAGTCAGCGGACTCGAAGTGCTACGTCAACTCAAGGCCAACGAAAAAACCAAAATCGTTCCAGTGGTGATGTTGAGCTCATCCCAAGAAGAAAGCGACCTGATCGAGTCTTACAAAATGGGTGCCAACAGCTACATCGTGAAACCCGTGGAGTTTGATAATTTCTCAGAAGCGATCAGCCACATGGGGCTTTACTGGCTAGTCCTAAATAAACGCCCAAAGTCCTTCTGAAACTTGCGAGCTGTTCTGCTAGGATAGCTCCATTATCAAAGATCCCAGAGCGCTGCTAGATACCGTTTTTAAAGTGCCTGAGCCACCGATCCATTTCACTCCAAATTTGCCCCGCGCTCGATGCCCGGAGCCATGAGACGATCCCGCGCCATCGCGGGAACCTGCTTGCGGAGCCGGGCATGCGCTTCTTTCAATGCATTCGACGAAGTGAGCGGGCGCAGGAACCCGCCCCCTTGTACGTGAACGTCACCCCTCAAGCCGTGAAGGTTGAGTGCGTCCGTAAACTACTACCAGAGGACGATGGCCCCGACCACCGCCATGGCTCAACCTCCCGCAACTACGAAGTGAAATCCCGGGAAACTGCCTGACTCCCTAACCTTTTCTATTCAGTCGATTGCCGACCATCTGCAAGATGAGCATTGACCTCGAAAGTGATCTTCAGATCATGCGCCGCAAGCCGTTCCCTTACGATGCGCCGACATGATCCGATGACTTCCAAGCCCAAGCCGCCAAATCTCCGCAAGATTTCCGCCCTCTTCGACATGCGTGCCGACTTCGTGCACGGCTTCCCGTATGGCTCGGGCCACATCAACGACACCTACTGCGTCAGCTTCGACCAAGCGGGACAACGCATCCGCTACGTCCTCCAGCGCATCAACACGCACGTCTTCAAGGACCCTCACGCGTTGATGGAAAACATCTCGCGCGTGACCCACCACTCACTGGGCCGCCTGCTTGCCGATGAGCACCCCGAGGCCTACCGCCGCACGCTCACCTGCATCCCCGCACTGGATGGCAAAGCATTCGCATTCGATACCCAAGGAAACGCTTGGAGAACCTACCCACTCATCGAACGCGCACGCAGCTACGATCTCATCGAAACCAATGAACAGGCATTTCAAGTGGCGAAGGCCTTTGGGAATTTTCAGAAACTCGTAGCCGATATCGGCGGCGAGCGACTCCATGAAACCATCCCTGACTTCCATCACACACCGAAACGCCTCGACGCCTTGCGCGTGGCCATCGAGACCGACACTTCAAACCGGGCGGCCCAAGTGAAAGACCTCATCGATTTCGCGCTATCGCGTTCGAGTGACTGCGCTCGCATCACGGACCTCATCGCCTCGGGCGACATCCCTGAACGTGTCACCCACAACGACACGAAGCTCAATAACGTACTATTAGACGACGTGACTGCTGAAGGGGTCTGCGTGGTGGATCTTGATACCACCATGCCCGGTTCATCGCTCTATGACTTCGGCGACATGGTCCGGAGCGGTACGCCGACCGCGCTCGAGGACGACACGGAAATCAGCACCCACGACGTTCGCCTCGACCGCTTTGACGCATTTGCACGCGGCTACCTCGGAGCCACCAACTCATTCTTGAATGCCACGGAAATCGCGAATCTTGCGTTCTCAGGCAAGCTGCTCACCCTCGAATGCGGTATCCGATTTCTCACCGATTACCTCCAAGGAGATACCTATTTCAAAATCAAACACCCCAGCCACAACCTCGACCGTTGTCGCAACCAGTTCGCCCTTGTCCGAGCGATCGAAAGGAACCTTCCTGAAATGGAAAAAATCGTCAGGGGCTACGCCGATACGATTTAGAAGCCGTCCACAAGCACAGGGCTAAACTTCCAACTCGTGCTTCGCGATGGCCACCACACCGGTGAGTGCCAGAAATCAAACCCAAGACAGAACCCGCCTCTGACCCATCTTCTAGGATCCACATTTCATCCGACTCGACATGTAGGCAAATTTTGTCAACTTCGCTGCTCATTTAGACCCATTACTCAACCATGTCCGAATTCCTCGTCATTCCGCGCAAAGACCACGATGCCCTCGTTTCACTCGCTTACCAATCCCGTGGCTACACCGCCGACGAGTCTGCGGAAGGCGCAAAACTCGCTGCTGAGGCCGCCCGCCATGGGATTCGCACTCACCATGCGCTAAAGGCATTGCACCTCGACCACCTCTTTGGTTCCGCCGCTGGTGGCTGTACTCCGGGCGCAGAAATCGAGGTCCTGTCGTCACGCTTCCCTGCTTCGGAACGCTGGAATGCGAACAAGAAACTCGGCCAATCGGTCGCCTACCGCGCCATCGATCGCGCCATCGAACTTGCGGACCAGTATGGCATCGCCCAAATCGCGGTGGACAACGCTTTCCACTACCTCTGGGGTGGCGGCTACGTGATGAAGGCTGCGGAACGCGGTTACTACGCGTACACCAACTGCACCTCGGCCTTGGCTGAAGTCGTGCCATTCGGCGGGAAATTCCCAACGCTCGGCACCAACCCGCACTCATGGGGCATCCCAAGCACCGAGGCCAACGGCTTCCCGATCGTGATGGACTGGGCGACCTCGACCGTGGCAATGGGCCGCGTCCAAGCACTGAAGCGCGAAGGAAAAATGCTGCCGCCGGGAGCCGCAGTCGATGCCAATGGCCAACCCACCAACGACCCGAACGACGTGGCAGCACTCCTGCCATTTGGCGGTCACAAGGGCTACGGCATGTCACTGCTCAATGAGATTTTCGGAGGCCTAATCGGCGGCTCGCTGCCAACAATCCGCGGCCGCCAAATGAGCATTTTTGGCGAGAAAAACACCCCAGTTTTCTACTTCCAAGTCATCCATCCAGACGCGCTATCCGGTGGCAATTTCGCCCAAGGACGCAACCAGATCCAAAACCTGAAGGCCGTGCTCGACGACATCCTCGGCCATGGCAATGAAGCGTCGATGCTGCCTGGTCAAATCGAAGCCGGTGCCCGCAAGCGTTCTGACGAAGCCGGTGGACTGCTCTTCACCCCAGCCGAGGTCGCCGAGTTCAACGAGATCAATGCAGAGCTCAATCAACCGCTCTGGGACATCGCCGCGCTCGCCAAGGCCTAAGCGCCCGCGCCCAGCGCGCTGGATCGATTAGGCGATCTGAACAATCCCGTAACTCCCGCTTGATCCGGGAGGTGTGGCGAAACATGATTGCGGGATGATCGAGCGCAAGTTTCTCGGATGGGATCGTCCATTTCTAGCCGAAGCCGTGGCATGGCTGCTTGCGAGGCGTGATGAGCTGCCCCGCATGCTGGTCGTGGTTCCCACCGCTCAAAGTGGTCGACGTCTCCGCGAAGCGATGGCCGAGGCGGGTGGCGCCATCCTCTCGCCGAAGATGGCCACACCTGGGTCGTTTTTGCAGGCACGCGACGAAGAAGCCGCTGCGGACTGGATCGAGCAAGTCGCATGGGTCGAGGTGTTAGAATCGGTCGACGACTGGTCGGATTTCGAGGCATTGTTTCCCAAGCCACCCAAGGACGAAACCAACTGGGCAGGTGGACTCGCAAAGGAAATGGTCCGCCTGCGGCATTCGCTGCAAGAAAATGGACTCTCCATCGCTATCGCGGCCACGAAACTCAGCAACTCAGTCGAAAACGAACGCTGGAATGCGTTGGCCGCGCTGGAACAACGGGTCGAGCAGTGCTTGGCCGACTGGAACCTCAACAGCCGCAGCCAGATCATTTCCCAAGGGCTTCGCATGCCCGAGCGGATCTCACAAATTGTCCTTGCGGGGGTGGCCGAAATGCCGCCACTCGTCGAACGCGCGATGGCCTCATGGAACTTGCCGGTGGTGGCGCTCATCGGTGCCCCTGAATCAGAATCCGCTCAATTTTCCCAAATCGGCCGCCCCTTGCCCAGTTGGTCAAAACGCCCCTTGTCATCGGCAAGCACCAGCATGCAAGTCGTGGCCGACCCACGCCAGCAGGCTGCGGAAGCCTTGAAAATCGTAGCCAACGCCATGTCCCCATCGAACGAAGTTGCCATCGGATCGGCCGATGCCGAGGTCGGCGATGAATTGGTGCGGTTGTTTACCCGCGAAGGATGGGTGGCATTCCACCCAGCGGCCACGCCGGTCGTGGGCGGGCTTTCCCACTGGTGCAGGCTCTGGAGCCACTGGATTTCCGAGCCAACCCTCGCCCATCTCGCGGCGTTGCTCGAGTTGCCAGAGACCGGCATCCTCGTTTCCGGCAAACGGGCACAAAAAGCCAAAACCCTATCCACTCTCAGAGATCGTTGGATGGTAAACACTCTCGAGAATCTGAAACGCCGCGTGGCCGAAGGTGATTTCCACTACGAAAATGAAAAGGCGGAGGCTGACGAACTTTGTAAGGCCGCAGTGGTGCTCGAAGGCTGGCGGGCAAGCATGCTAGACGGTCAGTTCAAAGGAACGATGAAGCGCCTGCTAGAAATCATCGGGCAAATCAGCCCTGAAGTGGAGCAAGTTTCCGATAGCATGATCGATTGGCTGGAACAAGCCGCGCCAATCATCGGCATGGTGAAGCGCGGGCCCGGGTTCTGGGTCGATCTCATGCGGTCAGACCTTCCGACCCCACCATCGCGGCCGCCGGATGGACGAGTGCTCGACATCCAAGGCTGGTTAGAACTTTTCCACGAGCCGGGCAGCCATCTCGTGCTGTGTGGCATGAACGAAGGCAAGATCCCTGCGCGAAGCGGTGGAGAACCTTGGCTCAGCGAATCGAGCCGCGAACGACTCGGCCTCATCATGGATGCCGACCGCGCTTCACGTGACGCATTCTTGTATCACTCGATGCTCGAATCAAGGCGAGTGGGTGGCAGAGTCGATGTGATCTGTGGTAAATCCGCTGCGGGCGGCGAGCCCTTGCTGCCATCTCGGGTGCTGTTAGCCTGTGAGCGTGACGCACTCCCCGACCGTGTCGAATTGCTTTTCAAAGAGGTCGAACCACCCGACGCCGGTCTCCGCTGGCACGATGATTTTAAATGGCAGATCCCATCAGCCGAGCCTCCCCAAAAGATCGGTGTCACCTCCCTCAGCGACTATCTCAGTTGCCCATTTCGCTACTATCTCAAGCATGTCCAACGCATGAGATCCTCCGATCCCACCCGGTCTGAGTGGAGCGCGCGCGACTTCGGCAACGTGGCCCATGAAGTGCTCGAGCGGTGGGGCGCCGACGTGGATGCCCGCAACATCGCTGATGCCGAATCCTTGCACCGCCGATTTGCCGCAGAACTGGATCGCGTGGTCGCAGAATGGTTTGGCAAGCGGGTACCACTCGCCATCCGTATCCAAAAAGAAACTCTCTGGCATCGATTCCAATGGGTCGCTGCCACCCAAGCAAAACTCTACGCGGAAGGTTGGCGCACCATCGCCGTCGAACGCAAAATTCATCTCACTTTCGGCGAATCTTTCATCACCGGAAAGATCGACCGCATCGACCGCCATCACGAAACCGGCCAGCTTCGAGTCATCGATTACAAATCGGGCGACGTCGGTGGCGTGATCCAGGCGCACCGCAAGAAAGTGAGCGAATCGAGCACTCTCCCATCGCACCTGAGTCGGGATTGCCCCGCCGTCTATCAAGACGAGGAAAAGGGCAAGCCCGCCGAGTTCCTTTGGCACAACCTCCAACTTCCACTCTACGCGTTGTCCCTTGTCGAAGCAGGTGAACCCCTGCCCGAGCCCTGCTACTTCACGCTCGGTGCTACCGCGTCGAAGGTGGAGCTTCACCGCTGGGACGGCTTCGACACGAACGATCTAATCGCGGCCAAATCCTGCACCGCTTGGGTGGTCGAGCAAATCAATCAAAAGGTCTTCATGCCGCCCGCCGAGAAAGTGACGTACGACGACTATGCAGTTCTCGCTGCGGGCAGAACGCTCCACGAAATGATCTTGTCTTGATGCCAACCTAACGATCGTTAGACATCTCAGCCATTCTCATCACCGGTGGCGGATCGAGCATCGGCCGGGCACTTGCCAAAGCATTCCACGCACTTGGCAATCAAGTGACCATCGCCTAGCTCAAAAGATCGGCGACGCAGGGAAAAACGTGCGCTGTACGGCCCAAACCAGACCCGCAAGCGCTACCAACACCGAGCCCGCAGTTTGCAACTGAGACGCCCATTTCCTCAGCGGCCAAAGCACGAGAAATGCCAAACCGAGAACACTGACCTGTGCCAGTTCCACCCCGACGTTAAAGCCCAGCAAAGGACCAACGAGTTGCGTGCGTGGAATGCCGCCTAACTTTTCGGCGAGCACGCTGGCAAACCCAAGGCCGTGCAACAATCCAAAGCAAAACACCAGCACCAAGCGCTGCCTGCCAAGCTTGCGAGTCACTAGGTTTTCAATCCCAATCCATGCGATACTCACCGCAATCAAAATTTCAACCAGACGCGATGGCACCTCGATCACCGAAAACACCGCAAGTGCTAAGGTGATCGAGTGCGCAACCGTGAATAGCAACGACTGCCCCATCAACGGTCGCCACTTCGGAAGCAGCAGGAAAAGCCCAATGATGAACAGCAAATGATCCAAGCCCTTGGGCAGCACATGGTGAAACCCCATCTGAACCCAGCCACCTGTTAGGGGCTTTTCGGTGACGGCCGATTCCCCCGAATCCTCCTGCTTGAGCAGCATGATCTGCCCGCCGGGCAACACACTCACCACGTTTTCGTCACCAGCGTTCTGGCTCATCACGATCAGCTCAGTCTCCTGCTCACCGGACCAATGAATCTGCAAATCCCCCGCCCCACCAACCGGATCGATCACGAGACGAACCGACAGCAGCGCGACATCCCCCGCTTCCTCGGGTAGAGCAAATGGCGTTTTTTTGAAATCAGGAAACTCGACCCGCCATGGCAGTTCTCTCCCCGCAAAGGTAAACCGGAGCAACATGCGCAAGGTCGCCTCGGTCTCGCGTCGGATTCTCTCTAACTCTGCCGGCGACGAGCGCATCACCGCTTGCCGACTCAGCGGAGGACCACCTGGGACATTGCGGGTTTCGGGCAACATGTAGGCCACATCCATTTCCCCATCCAAGGACCACTCCGCATCCAGTTTGCGGAATTCCAACTCCACCGATGCCACCTGATGGGCACGAAGCGAGGGCACGAAGTTGAGGAAACAAACCAAAAAACTGCACCACCGAATGAATCGCATGCCGTCAATGAGATACGCCGTACCAACCCAGCGAACAGCCAAAAAACCAAAATCGGCAGGAAACCCGAGCTTCCACCCACCCACGAGGGGCAAAAAATTCCGGAAACTCCCCTCTTTACAAGACCGCAACCGCCACCCATGTTCTTCCGCCCATGACTTTTGCTGTAATCGACTGGCTCTCCATTAGTATCAACCTCTTGCTGGTGATCTTCTTGATCGTCTGCTTGCTAATGACCCTTATCATTCTGATGCAACGTCCCAAACAAGAGGGATTGGGCGCAGCATTCGGCGGTGGCATGACCGATCAAATGTTTGGTGCCCGCACCACAGACGTGCTGCAAAAAGGCACGGTTTATCTTGGTTCGTTGTTTTTCCTGCTCAGCCTCACGCTAGCAGTATTGATCGGCCAAAAGAACAAAACGGCCAGCACCGTGACCAAGGCTGACTTGGCACCTAAGGTTCAAGTCGCTCCACCTGCCGCCCAAGAAGCTCCCAAGTCTCTTAGCCTAGAACTTCCTAAATCAGCCCCCGCCACTACGGAAACTCCTGCGCCAGCCAACCAAGCTCCTGCGGAAGCTCCCGCTCCTGCCGAGACTCCAGCACCTGCGCCTGCTCCTACGGGAACTCCCGCACCCGTGGATTCCGGAAGCGCTCCAAAGGACAAATAAGGCCATCTGCGGCGATCTCTCATGGTGAATGAGTCCATTGAGGGAGAATCCGAGGTCCCGGTGTGGGCCAGAGAAAACGCATTTCCCGAGTCCCCCGCAGGCTGGGGATGGGTCGATCCGAAAGGAAATCCTCACCCGTGCGAATCACTTGAATCGCTGGCCCACGCGGTTCGCGACGATCCAGATGGTAGCGTGATGCTCGTCTGGACTCCCGCCCACGGGCGCATGCGAGTGCCCGAAGAACTCAGCGAAATGGGCGATGCCCTGCGCACCGCACGCACCCACTGGACGGAGACTGACCTCACGGCCGCCAACCGCAAATTGCGTTTGCTCGGCTGGATTCTCGCGAGCTTTTGCGCACTCACGTTTTTCCAGAACCTCGGCACCTCGACTGCAGAACAAGCGCCCATCGCCACGCGCTTGCTCTTCGCGTTGCTGGCCATGCTAGACTCCACTCGGTGTGGCCTGGCCCTGCTGGCGTTCGTGATCTTCGCCTTCATCCCATGGTACCAGGCACGCAAGCGCCGCCTGCAACTGCCGAGTTGGGACGCCGCGGGGATCGCCAAAAATGTCCCCGCGATCCGCTTTGAAATTTGGCTAGAACGCCAAAAATCCCCGCTCACCAAGGTGCTCATGGGGCTGATCGCCGTGGTCGGCCTCGCACAGATTCTGTCTCATTACCCGAGTGAAGGCTTGGGCTCATTGCTCTCGATTTTCAAAAGCTGGGATGGCACCGCCACCGCCGGACTCATGAAAGACCGCTACCTCCAAGGCGAGTGGTGGCGCCTTTTCACCGCACCCTTCCTGCACGGAAATATCGTCCATTTCCTCATGAATGCATCGGCGCTCATCTACCTCGGAAAACGGGTGGAGGTATTTGCGCGCTGGCCCCACGTACCGATGGTGTTCCTCTTTGCGGCCTGCGTCGGCGGTGAGGCATCGGTGCGCTTCGTCGCCGCTCCGACCGTGGGCGCGTCTGGCGGATTGATGGGACTTCTCGGGTTCCTCTTGGTGTTCGAGACGCTTCATGCACGGCTTGTCCCACGCTCCGCCCGTCGGCGACTCGCGGGCGGTGTCGTCTTGACCGCCTTGATCGGCTTGGTCGGCTTCCGATACATCGACAATGCCGCACACCTCGGCGGACTCCTCGCAGGCATGATCTACGCGGCCATCGTTTTTCCGAAATCTGCATCCCCCACCCGCCCTCGTTCGACCCTAACTGACCGCACCGTGGGATCTCTAACGATGGTGGTTCTCATCGCCACCGCCGCTCTATCCATTTGGCTGATCGTGATGGGTGGCTCGGCGGCCAACTAACCGATCACTGCAAGCCTTTTAAAATTTCACGGCGGAGTTCGACAGCATCCACTTCCCCGGTGTGGCGCCAGAGGATCTTCCCGCGTGGCCCCACCAGCACCGTGTGCGGCAGAGCGCCCGACCACTCAGAATCGATCGCCTGCGCGAGCTTGTCCGGATTGCCACCGTTCCAGTGGTAATTGTTCGATGCACGGCCCTCGGCTTTCACCGACGCCGCGATTTCATCAGGCGTCGCCGCATGACGAGACTCGAGAAATTTCACGACTGCAGGTCGCTGAGCCACCGGATCAAGACTCACTGATACAAACTCCACCGCCCGAGTCTGAAAGCGACGACCCGTATCGATGAGATCAGGAAACTCCTTCACGCATGGGCCACACGTGGTGGACCAGAAGTTAATCAATCGCAGCTTTTCAGTGCCATTGGCGCGCAATTGCTTGGCGGTCGCCTCATCAAGATCTGCCACCGTCACAGGCTTTTGCTTCCATGCCGCTTGACTCTCCGCGACACGCTTCTTTTTGAACAGCCACTTGGTCGAGCATCCAAACGAGCGGGTGATAGACTCCTTCACCTCACCGCCAGCGAGCAGCGCATCGAATGCATCACGCACATAGCTTTTCTCCACCGCTCCAGGATTGCGCCCACCATCGTCCATGCGGCCGGTGTATCGCAATTTCCGCTGCGCATCGAAAATGAAAACATGCGGGGTCGATTGCGCACCGCACGCGGTGGACAGCTCCTGCTTCTCGCCATCGTAAAGATAAGGAAATGTCCAACCATAGTCCTTGGCAAACGGTGCCATCTCTTCAAACGAATCCCCAAACGGCGAGTACCCTAACTCCGCAGGCATCAAGCTGTCGGGGTTGTTGCCATTGACCGCCACGAAAGCGACGCCCTTGTTGCGGTAGTCCTGATAGATCGGCTCCATCCTCGGCGCAGCTCCCACGGAATCCGGGCAATGGTTGGAGGTGAACACGAGACAAAGCACCTTCGCCTCGCTAAAGCTGGCGAGGGAATGCGTTTTCCCATCCGTCCCCGGCAAGGAGAAATCTGGCGCCGCCGCACCAAGTGCCAAAACCTTCGGAATCTCCTGAGCCATCACCGAGGTGAAAAGCGCCAACGTCACAAATAGCAATCGAGTGGACTGAATCATGCGTGTATTACCCACCGAATCACCCGTTTCCTGCAAGAATTTTCAGACGACGCAAAAATTTCTACCCCACCCCGTGAGCCACCGCGCCCGTGGAATTTCATCGTTGCCGGTTCTTTCTGCGAATCCGGGTTGGCAGCCCTCCGCGGATGTTCTTACAATCGGCCCATGAATGGTCAGCTCAGTTTGGTTCTCGAGACATCCACCCCATATGGATCGCTCGCCACCATCATGGCCGACCAACCCATCCAACAACGAGAATTCACCAGCGACCGAAACCACAACGCCGGCTTGTTCGGGCCGCTCGAAGAACTCCTGGGCTCCCACGCCGTCGCGAGCGTTGGCCTAATCCTCGTCGGTAGCGGACCCGGCAGCTACAGCGGCACCCGAGTCGGCATCGCCGCCGCTCAAGGCGTGGCGATCGCGTCAAACTGCCCCGCCGTCGCCGTGCCATCGATCCTCGCCGTGCCATCGGCCAAAATGGGTGCGCGCTGCATCGCCGTGGGTGACGCCCGCCGCGGTAGCTACTGGACTGCCACCATGGAGCACTCACACCTCACCCGGCCGCCAGAACTCACCGACGCAAGTGGCTTGGCCACGGTCGTCGCACAAGCCATCGCCGACGGCGTTCCCGTTATTTCATTCGAGCCCCCAACGCAATGGCCGATGACCCCAGAGCTCAAGAGCCAGATCCTCCAAGAAATCCCGACTGCCGAGCGGCTCTGGCAGGCGTGGATCGCCGCCCCACAAGCCGCTCGCGACGAATGGCTGCAATCCTCCCCGCAACCGATTTACCTCAAGCCCCCTCACATCACGCCAGCAAAACGCTCATGGCTGATCCAAGGCAGCGCGGGGGCGTGACGGGGTTGTATTTCTCCGAACCCTAAGGCGAACCGGCGACCTTACAGTCCGCCCAGTCGCGCACGAGGCAGTCTCCCCCTGAGTCAGGGGATTTTCCCCTTGCCGCAGGGGATTTATCCCGCACCGCAGATTTTTCTCCCCCTACGACGCAGAATCGACCCCCTGGCAGAGAAAAAACCCCTTGCCTCGCCGAACGTCATTGCGGCTTCCAGGACAAACCCAAGATTTGCCCAGGAAATCATAGCCTAGAACGCCGTGGGTGTCTTTGGTTTTCGCTGATCCATGACCCGCAGCCTTCAATGCAAAAATCATCCCTAGGGATGATTGTTCAAATCAGGAATTCCAAAGAGACTACACACCTAACCAATCAAATTCATTCCGGTAAACTCCGATAAACTCCAATAAGCCCCTCTGCGTTCGTCACTCCACGCAGGCCTTCCATCATTCATGAAATTCTCAATTCTCGCTCTTTTCTTGGTCGCACCCATTTTTGCGGCCGCGCCCGTGGCACACGATCTCCGCTGCGAATATCACACCAGGCCGCTCGCAGTCGCTACCACCAAACCGCGCTTCTCATGGAAATTGGCCGCCACCGATCCCGCTGCCCGCGGCCTCCGCCAGTCCGCCTACGAAATCCAGGTCGCCGCAGATGGCACGGGCTTTGACAAAAACCTTCTTTGGACGTCTGGCAAGGTCAACTCCGCCGCCACCGACCAAATCGAATACGCAGGAACCCCGCTCACCTCGCGCAACCACGCCCTCTGGCGGGTCCGCATCTGGGACGACCGCGGCGACCAGTCCACTTGGAGCGAGCCCGCGACGTTCAGCGTCGGATTGCTCGCTGCGGAGGATTGGAGCGCACTTTGGATCAGCGCGAAGAACGAGCAGTCGTTCGTTACCCAAGAGAACATTCAAAATTTCGTCGGCGACCCGAAAAAAGGCCAAATCACGGTGACCCCCGCGAAATATTTCCGCAAGGAGTTCGAGGCCCCCGCCATCGCACGCGCCACCATCCACGCCACGGCGCTCGGGGTGTACACGTTAGAACTCAATGGCAAGCGCGTCTCTGACGAGCGCCTCGCCCCAGGCTGGTCCGCCTACCAGCGCCGCATCCACTCGCAGACCTATGATGTCACCCGCCTCGTCCGCGAGGGAAAAAATGCGCTTGGTGCCACGCTCGCCGACGGTTGGTACGCCGGTTATGTCGCCTATGGGTTGCTGACCGACCAAGAAGGCAGCGTCCCCGGAATCAGCGGCCGCTACTATTACGGCGCAGCTCCTGCCGTGCGTGTCCAGTTGGAACTCGAGATGACGGATGGTACCCGCCAGACGATCATCAGCGATCCCTCGTGGAAGACCTCTCTGGGACCGATCACCGAGAGCGACATCTTGATGGGCGAAACCTACGACGCCCGTAAGGAACTCACCGGCTGGACCACCGTCGGCTACGACGATTCGGCATGGGAATCCGCCGTTTGCAAGACCGGCACCGATTCAAAAGTCGAGCCGCATCCCGGTGTGCCAGTCCGCCCGATCGAGGAAATGGCCGCGAAATCGGTGAAGGAGCTCCAACCCGGAGTCTTCATTTTCGACCTCGGCCAAAACATTTCCGGGGTCGCCCGACTGAAGGTCAAGGGCAAGGCCGGTGATAAGGTCACCATTCGTTATGCCGAAATGCTCCACAAGGACGGCCGCCTCAGCGTCGAGAACCTCCGTTGTGCCCGCTCAATCGACACTTATATCCTGAAGGGCGACCCCGCCGGCGAAATCTGGACGCCCGAGTTTACCTATCACGGATTCCAATTCATCGAACTCACCGGGTTCCCGGGAACACCCGACCTCGATGCAGTCACGGGCATCGTCATCCACTCGGATGTCCCCTACCACGGCTCATTCGAATGCTCCGACCCGATGCTGAATCAACTCTACAAGAACATGGTCTGGACTCAGCGCGCGAATTTCTTTGAGATGCCAACCGATTGCCCGCAACGCGACGAGCGCATGGGCTGGACGGGCGACGCCCAGATCTACGTGCGCGCCGCCACCTTCAACGCGGACATCGCCTCGTTCTACACGAAGTGGTTGCGTGATCTCAACGACGATGCATGGGACGACGGCCCCTACCCCTCATACGCACCGCGCCCGCTGGCCCGCCCTAACGAACATCACTCCGCCGGATGGATGGACGCGGGCGTCATCTGCCCGTGGACGATCTGGCAGGTCTATGGCGACACCCGCGTCATCGTCGAGCATTGGCGGAAAATGAATGATTTCATGGACTGGCGCGGCCTCCACGATCCCGAATTGAAGGGATCGAGTGACGAAAGCGGCTACGGTGACTGGCTTTCTGTCGGAAAAGTGACGACGCCTGTTCCATTCATTGACCTCGCTTACTACGCGCACGATGCCGCACTCATGGCGGAAATGGCCACCGCCATCGGCAACCCAGCCGATGCCTCGAAATACAAGGCACTGGCAGCCAAGGTGACTGCCAGTTTTCAAAAAACATATCTGAAACCTGACGGCAAACTGGTGGTTCACAATCAGACCGCATACGCCATGGCCCTATTTTTGGATCTCATCCCCAAGGGCTTGCGCGCCGCCGCCTCCAATCATCTCGTCGCCCTCGTGAAGGAGAATGGCAACAAGATGACGACCGGTTTCCTTGGCACCCGCCCGTTGCTTCCCACTCTCACCGCCACAGGCCACCACGACCTCGCCGGCGTCCTCATGCAGCAACATGAATACCCTAGCTGGGGCTATGAGGTAGACAATGGTGCCACCACCATCTGGGAGCGCTGGAATTCCTACATCAAAGAGAGCGGCGTTCATGAACCCGCCATGAACTCGTTTTCCCACTATGCCTTCGGCGCCGTCTGCGAGTGGATGATTGGCGAACTCGCAGGCATCGACCGCGCGGCCCCCGGTTTCGACCGCGTCAAAATCGCCCCGAAGCCTACTGGAACGATCACCCATGCCGCCGCCTCCACCGAGACCCGCCACGGCAAGCTCGCCTGTTCGTGGAAAATCGTAGGAAAACAATTTGTCGCAGAAATCACGGTTCCCCCGAATACCTCGGCCGAGCTCACCCTGCCCGTAACCGGTGAAATCCGCGAAGGCGGCGCACCCGTCGCTGGCCGCCCCGGCATCAGCGACATCAACGGCTCTCAACTTACCCTCGGCTCCGGCACTTACCAATTCACGGCTGCCTTTTAATCGCTTCACAAAAGAAGAGATAAACATAGACTCCAGCGACACATGAAAAAACTCTTATCGCTTCTGGCAATGGGTCTCGCGTCTTCCGGCGCATTGCATGCGGAATTAAAGCTTCCCGCAATCATCGGCGACCACATGGTACTGCAACAAAATCAGGCCGACCCAATCTGGGGTTGGGACACTCCTGGAACGAAGATTACCGTTTCTTTTGCAGGTCAAAACCATTCCGCCATCGCCGGTGCCGACGGCAGATGGACGGTGAAATTGGCGCCGCTGCCCGCAAACGCCACACCACAGACTCTCACCATCACGGGTTCGACAAAACGCGAACTTCAGGACGTGCTCATTGGCGAAGTTTGGGTTTGCTCCGGCCAGTCCAATATGGAATGGCAAGTGACCCAAGCGATCAACGGGGATTTGGAGGCAGCAGCGACCCAACTGCCAAATCTCAGGCTGATCTCCGTCCCAAAGGTCGGCACGCAAGAATTGCAGAATGATTTCAAAGGCGAGTGGAAGGCCTCCACGCCCGCGTCCGCGAGTGAGTTCAGTGCGGTGGGGTTTCTTTACGGGCGTTACCTCCACCAAATCCTTAACGTGCCGGTTGGTTTGATCGACAACGCATGGGGTGGGTCCGCCGCCGAGGCCTGGGTCCGCCGCTCGACGCTGGAACAGGATTCTCGTTTCAAGCTCCTCATTGAAAAAGCCGTACAAAAAGAGGCCGCCCTCCAGACCGAAAAGTCGAAGCTGGATTACGAGCAAGCCATGATCAAATGGAAGGCGGATGCAGAGAAGGCAAAGGCAGAGAAGTTGGCACCGCCGCGCGCTCCTGCATCTCCCGAGCAATGGCTCGCCGGTCAACAGCGTGCTGGCAACCTTTTCGCCGGGGTTCTCAATCCAACGATTGGTTACGGCATCAAGGGGGTCATCTGGTATCAAGGTGAGAGCAATGCGCCTACAGCGCACGAATATGCCAGTCTGTTTCCTTTTCTAATCGAGCAGTGGCGCAAGGAGTGGGGACAGGGGGATTTTCCGTTCTACTGGGTGCAACTGGCCAACTATTTGCCGCAGAAACCCGTTCCCAGCCAAAGCACCTGGGCTGAACTGCGGGAGTCACAGACCAAGACGATGCAGTTGAAGAACACTGGCCAAGCCGTGATCATTGACCTTGGCGAAGGCAAAGACATTCATCCAAAAAACAAACAAGACGTGGCTGCCCGCCTCGTACGTTGGGCCTTGGTCAAGGATTACGGCATGAAGCTGCCGTATCGGAGTCCCGAGTTCAAAAAACTCACCGTCGATGGCAATAAAGCCACTGTCACCCTCGATTGCTTCGGCAGCAAACTGCGCCCCTTCGGCGTGGATGAAGTCAAGGGCTTCGCCGTCTGTGGTGCCGACAAAGTCTGGCATTGGGCCACTGGAGCGGTTGTTGGAAACAACGATGTGGTGGTGAGCAGTCCGGAAGTGGCGGCACCCATCGCCGTCCGATACGCCTGGGCCGACAATCCAGTGTGCAATCTTTATTCCGCCGCCGACCTGCCGGTCACGCCTTTCCGCACCGATGATTTTCCGATGATCACGATGCCGAAACCCTAGCTTTCTAACGCAGCTACTGCGGAGGAGACGAATTAAGGTTTCGACCGAAGCTGCGTATCTCCTCACAAGGAGTTTCCAAGCATTCAGGCATCATCGCGTGAAACCATCGAAATTCTCGGTGGGACATGTATCAAGAACGCCGTGGTGGTCACAAAAAAACGAGGAGAATGATACGATGAAAAACATATTGATACTCAGCTGTTGGTTATGGGCCGCCGTTCTGACACTTGCCGGTGAGCGGGTTGCGCTTTGGCCGGAAGGAAAGATTCCAGACTTCCAAGCCCACCAGATCGCGGCGACCACACAAGAAGTGCAGGCACCGGGGTTCAAGGCCGCGGATCATGCGATGCCGCATCTGGACTGGTACGAGGCACCGGCGGTGAAAAATGGCGGATGCGTGTTGCTCATTTCCGGCGGCGCTTATCAGAATTGCTGTGACGGGGTGTGGATTGACCGGGCGGCGAAGAAGTTCACCGAGCTCGGATTCGTCTGCGCGAGCCTCACCTACCGGACGCCGCGTCCGCGAGGGTTACCGATCTACCAGAGCGCGTGGGAGGACGGGCAGCGCGCCGTCCGCCTGATGCGCAACGATGCGGAGAAGCGCGGTTTCGATCCCGAGAAAATCGGAGCGTTCGGGTTCTCCGCAGGCTCGCACCTAACGGTCTTGCTCGCGACAAGCGCGCTCACGCCGGGGTACACACCGGTCGACGCACTCGACCAACTCCCCTGCCACCTCAGCTGGGCGGTGCCAATCTTCACCGCCTATGCACTCACCGACGGACTCGTCGGTCCCAACACGCGCGAGGGCGACGCGATCGACGCCAAGCTCTCGGACGTGTTCAAGTTCGACGCGAAGACGTGCCCGATGGCGCTCTTCCACGGCGGAACAGACGGCTATTCGCCGAACGGCTCCACGCAGATCTACCGCCAACTCCGCAGGATGAAAATACCCGCCGAGATCCACCTTTTTGCCGACCGCCCGCACGGCTTCATGGGTGACTCGAGCAAAGGCGAAAATGGCACCGCCTACGACCACTGGCTCGACCGTGTCGCCGAGTACGTCCGCCAGATGAATTTTGACGGGAAGCTCGGTGCGGAGGAGGAACTGATGACCCGCTATCCAAACAATGATGCACGCGGCGAATACCGCAAGGAACCGGTCTGGCCAGCAGGCAAGATGCCGGATGTGCAGACGAACCAGTGCCTACCCTACCTCGAGTGGCACATGCCGAAGAATCTCAAGACGAAGGCAATCCAGATCATCTATTCGGGTGGCGGCTACATGGGCAACAACCCAGACGATTTCGAAGTCGCTCCGGCGCGGCGTTTTTTAAATGAAAAAGGCATGACGGTGGTGACCATGAAATACCGCACGCCACGTCCGCTGGGAGGGCTGGCAAAGCACACGACCGCTTGGCAGGATCTGCAGCGCGTTATCCGAATCGTCCGCAGCGAGGCGGCAGCCAAGGGGCTCGATCCGGAACGTATCGGCATCATGGGTTCCTCGGCCGGCGGACACCTTACGCTCATGGGCGCGACCAGCTCGAAGAGCCGTTCCTATTTACCGATCGACGACCTCGACAAACTGCAGTGCAACGTGCAGTGGGCGGTGGCGATCTATCCGGCGTACAGCCTCACAGACGGCGCGGAGATCGTGAATGCGAAGGGCGGCAACGAGGACGACTCGCGACCCGTTCCTGAGTTCTCGTTCGACCTCGCGACGTGTCCGATGCTTTTCATCCACGGCGATACGGACCCCTGGGCGGCGATGAATTCAGTGAAATGCTGGGAGCAGCTCCGCCGGATGGGAATCCAGTCCGATCTCCACACACTTGTCGGACGCGGGCACTGTTTCCAGCGGAAGGCCGCGCCGGGCACGGGCAGTTATACTTGGATGGGACGCATTTGGGAGTTCATGAATCACAAGCGGTTCAATCAATAAGACCAATCCCCACATTCACGCGATTTTACCATTAGAACTGCTGGAGGGAATCTGAAATTCAGCTTTCTTTCACCCACTGGGCGAACCCATGGCGCGTTGGTTTCCTTCTTCAACTGCCGATAAGATCCGCGAGAATTTGCGCTGGGGCTGGTTCTCTAACGAACTCAATTAGGCTTGGGCCTCCATTCATGAATTGCGGCGCCTAGTTCATCGAGCAGGCGTGTGTTGGGCTTGTAGTCCGGCGGCTTGCCCATCGTCGGGCAGATGAAGCCGCCCTCGGAATGCTCATTCCACGCATAGATAAGCACGCTCTTTGCTGGGCAGTTCTTCTTGTTCAAAAACGCCCAATCCAGTCCCGATAGCACATGGGATTTGAACTCACCCGGTGCAGGCTCGCGGTAGTGGTCTGGACTGAACTGATCCGGCTGGGCCGCATGCCGCGGCTCGTGGCTCGCACCGCTCATCAGCGGAACGACGATCTCGCGCTTCGGATTGCTGCCGAGCCCGATTTCTCCATCGATAAACCTAAAAAGGAAAATGGAAAGATCGCCAGCACGCGGCAAGTGACGTAAGCTCAAGGCCATGAATGCTCCAGCGAGCTTAATTTGTGTTAACCCCGTGGGTGAGTCGAAAAACGCCCATC
>Ga0164295_10000161_pt1 | contig 56153 bp, 36 predicted proteins | sample GEODES006metaG_FD_111798 | JGI IMG/M metagenome (GOLD analysis project Ga0164295, IMG submission 111798) | Oligotrophic lake water microbial communities from Sparkling Lake, Wisconsin, USA - GEODES006 metaG | ecosystem: Environmental > Aquatic > Freshwater > Lake | place: USA: Sparkling Lake...
ACTGGAGTCTTGAGGATCTGGATGCTCATACGCTTACCAGGTGTACCCTCTAGGAATGATGTAAGACCTGCTTTAGGTGTTGCATCAACGTTACCACCGGAATAAGCAGCAGCAATCTTGAATGGGCTTAGAGCCTCTTCACCTGCTACCACATTGTCACCGGAATCAGCATAACGAACACGTAGTGTGTGGATTTGACCAACTGGACCTGTCATTGGCTGAACGCCGATGATTTCATTAGCGATCACAGTGGGCATAACTCGACGAATAACTGGAAGAATTACACGGTTAAGTGTAGCAACGTTACCAGCACTTGTTGAACCTGCGGTTGCTGCTTCAGCCAAAAAACGGCGTGTATTTTCTAGGCAAACACCCATACTTGCACGACGGTTACCTTGTAGGCCTTCAAGCAGAGCTTCTTTGGTCTCGGACCATCTTTCATTTAAAAGTTTTGACATTTATGTCTCCTTGAATGTTTTATTTTAGACCCGCTAGTTTGCGGATATCTATAATATTGTCTAAGCCTACCTCGGGCTTTTGTTCTCGATTACCAGTCACTTCGGTGCTTTCTGTTAAAGTAGGTTTCGCTACCTTTCTCTTCTCGCCTTCCATTACTGTTGGTAGGTATTTATCATAAGCATCAGCAAGTTTCTTGGTCTGAACTGACTCAAGAAGTTGTTGCATCAGCTGTCGCTTGTCAGCACCTAAAGGTGCCAATAGTTCTGCCATAACCTGCTTACGCTCCATTAAATCTTTGGTAACACGAAGTTCGCGTTCTTTGGTTTCAACGATAGCAGTTTTTTCAGCCACGGCTTGTTTTGCTTCCGCAAGTTGTAGATCTTTCTTGGTAAGAATCTTTAACAATTTACTTGTTTCAGATTTTTCATTCAAGTAAGAACCTGCGTATTCTTGTGCAAACGCTTCATAGATCTTACGACCAAAGCTGTTGTTGCGAGCACTTTCAATATCTTCTTTCAATTGTGTAATTTCAGAAGATAGTTTTTTAGTGATCACACTTTCGACTACTTTAGCACTTTGACTAATAAAGTTCTGCTTGATATCCTCAAATTTAGCTCTTGCATCACGAACTAGCTTGACTTTGGTTTCAGCTAGGTTACGTTTATCAATAGCAAATTCGTTGATCTCTTTAGCTAGAGCATGTACTACGAACTGCTCTAGTTTAGAAAAGTTCTCAGAAACCTTTTGACGATCTCCTTGGAACTCTACTAATTCTTTACCTAATTGACGAATGACGAATCCTTCTAGCTTTTTAGCATCTTCAGAAATTTTCTGTTTATATGCTGCTTTTGTTTCTGCTAGAGCTTTTTTGTCTTCATACAATTCGGCCATTTCGGCGGCCAATCTGTCGCTTAACATCTTGTCGATTGCTTCTACCATGACCTGTTTGTCATGTGTATACTTCTGTGCAAATTCTTCACGAAGTTCAGCGGTGACTTGGTCGCGATTCTCTTGTAGCTTTTGAGCGAATGCAGATTCAATCACAGAACGAGTGTCCTCTGACATTACTCCACTTTCGACCAATTGTTCGAATGCGTCCATTTGATTTTTCTCCTCGGGCTTATTTTAGACCTTTAATAATCTGCAAGAGGGATTCTTTCAGATATTTCTGGGCCTTTGGATCTTCTTTAACTTCTTGTGCTACCTTGAATGCTCTATTCCCGCCACGAGCATTCATTAAATGTTCGTAAACAGGAGTAGGATATGCTCCAGGGGCACTGGGTTGGGCAACTATATCTACAGTAATAATTTCAAACTCGCTGACCTTGCCGCTCATATCGTCAACGTTACCGCTGCCTCTACTACTGACTCCGAGTTTTACCCCGCTTTCAAGCATGGTTCGAATTAAATTGCCCATTGGTGTAGGAAGGATTTTCATCTTTCCATATCCGTTTGGACCTTCCATCCACATTTGTGTGATCATGTGACTGACACGGTCCAAATTAACTTTTAGATCATCGGGATGATCTACTTCACCTAAGACACTGTATCCGCTTTGTATTTGATCATTCAAGGTCTTAACAGCACGTTCAATTTCATCTGTTGGATAGACTCGTTGATTGGCGTTACGAATCCCGCCTTGGATGGCAATACCTTTTAGGTAAAGATTCTTGCCATCCTTGTCGTCGGATTCTAAGACGATCCCTGATTGATCAAAACTTAGATGTTCTCTTAGATAACTTAGTTTCATTCCAGGACTCTAATTAAAATTTGCGATCTACCACAGACTTAGTGTTGGTTTCACCTTGGTTGTCGTTCTGGCCAGTACGAGCACCAACATTCAATCCTTTAGGACTGGTCTGCTCACCTTTACCATACTCGCCAACTTGTTTTAGGTTCTTGATACCCATTTTTCCACCTGGGACATTGCCATTACCACTAGCAAACTTCTCACCGGCAGTTTTTGCAATACCGTTGTTTACTTTGTTAGGCGTTGTACCTGTGTCTTTCTGTCCTTCATGGTATCCTTGGCCAATATTCTTGGCGTTGGCTGTGCTGGTAGGCTTTTCACTGTCAGCTTTACGATTGATAGGACTATGACCTGTTACTGGAGCACTTTCTTTGTCGCCAGTTCCGGCACCTGCATTTTGACCTTGTGTCTTTTGGCTGTTTCCCTCCCAGTCGTTACCAACTTTTTCAGTGTACTCGCGTAAACGACGGCCTTCAAATACGCCCATCATTTCGTCAGTTTCTTCTTCGTCACCGAATTCATCGCCACCTTCTTCGTCACCGAATTCATCGCCACCACCGCCTAAATCATCAGCGGCGTCAAATGCAGCCTGCAGTTCGTCCATAGCCTGTTGAATACTGAATCTAACTTTTTCTTCAGGACTAGCATGTTCACCTGGACCTTCTTCGTCGCCCATGGCACCAATATCGTCGCCAAAGTCATCGGTCTCTTCTGGAGGACCCATTTCTTCCTCTTCGTCGGACATCATGTAACTATCTTCTAGTTCTTCGCGACCTTCATCAACTTCATCGTCCATAGCACCTTCGTCGACTTCATCGTCGGTACTTTCTTCCATTTCCTCATCAGCAATGAGGTTCTCATAAATTTCTCTTGACTTTTCTACAACGATTTCATGGAAAAGCTCATTGGCTTTGTCCATTTCTTCATTGACAATAAAGTCTAATAGTTGTTCAAACTTAGTAGACATAGCGGTTAATCTCCTTATAGGGTAGCGGCAAGGCTGTGCTGTTATTTACAGCATTGTTACGAATGATGTAGGAAATAGGCCAAAATTTAACAATTTTGGCAATTTAGGAGATTTTTAGTAGAACAATTATTTCTACAGAATTATTTATTTTAGAGAAACAGCAATTAACTAGTCAGTTATTAGGCAGCAGCCTCAGGGGGCGGTGCAGCATACATTTTACGTACTAATCCTAATTCTTCACGACGCTCTTTTTCTCTAGCCTCGCCTGCCTTGCGTAGATCATTGATCATGCTCAAGGTCAATCTAGTCTTTCTTAAATCATCTGGATTTAATATGCTAGTATCATGGTCACTATTATAGCGTAGATCATCTGTCATTTCTGACTTTCTACGATCGAAATAGATAAATTCTCTCAGTATCATATGAATATTTATGCTGGCGGAGTAGACTCAACTGGTGCTGCACCACCTGCCGGTACAGTTTCTTCACTAGGTTCTGTAGGAGGTGGAGGAGTTGTTGCACCGCCTATTGCTGACAAATCAGATCCTATACCCGCAGAGGTAACTCCTACGCTACGCAACTCAGCGGTTGCAGGTAATTCAGCTCCTTCATCCACATTTTCTTCACGCCACATGGTTTCGTTTTCTGCCACTTCTTCAGCAGTCATACCGAGGAATCTTTTCATAGCAAATCTCTTGCTGACAAAAGGTATTGTTACCATAGTATTAAATGTATTAACTCGGGCTGTATCCATTTCTGCTTGCCTATAGCTGGCAAAGTTTTGTGGAGGATTAAATTTGAGATCGAACAAATTCATATCTATGTTAATGCCTTCATTATGCAGATAAAATTTAAATTCTGTGTCAAATTGATCATTCATTAGACTTTGTAATCTTTCGCAGTATTTGTTAAATCTCAATTCTTGGATGTAGGCTGTACCTACTCGTCCGTCATTAAAGTTACTACCGCCGTCATCGGGACCAGTTGGTAGATAACTACTAGGTATACGTAGAGCACGAAATAGCTTATTGGTAAAATATTTAAGGTCATCAATTTCCCCTAGGTTAGTCCCACCTGGTAGTACTTCAACCTTACTGCCTCGTCCTTCTGCAGTCTGTGGGAAGAAATAGTCTTCGTTAATTGACAAAGGGTTGTATCCAGCATCGATAACACTTTGACTACCTCCAGTTATGCTAGGAATGCGACGTTGATTAACTTCGTTCTTAACACGCTCAACAAAGCTCATAGCAATATGGCTAGGCATATTGCCTACATCAATATAAAACACACGACGTTCCGGAGCACGTTGTATACGATAGATAATGATAGCATCTTCTAACAGTTCTTTCTGCTTATAAACTTTGAAAATACTTTCTAACAAACTGGTTCCAAAAGGAAAGTTATTGTCTAGTCCTTCGCTTAGACTGAGGTGTATCACATGCTTGGCAGGGATCACATATTGATTTTCTGTTCTTGAGAATCTTGTGCCTGTAATGTTAGTGGGAAAGGCCCCGGTCATACCTCTACTGCCGCCTGCACCACCCTGCCCTGTGCCGTAGCTGCCGCCGTATTGGCTACCACCACCTGTGACGTTGCTGGGGTTAATAGCTGTTGTGGCCAGTGTTTCAAAGTTAGGATTAAAATCTCTAATCATGTACTGTTCAGGCTTTTTGCCTTCACTTTCATTGACAATAATCTTATCTACCTTAGCACAATCAACAAACATCCATGATTGTGTTTCAGGATCTCTCACAAAGAAACAGTCGCCGTATTTGAAACTGTTGCGTACAATTTTAAAAATTCTCAGTTGGAATTTATTCAGCTTGGTCCATTGCTGTAGATACTTTTTGATAATTTTAATTTCAGTATTAGTAGCCGGATCTTTGAATTTTATTTGAAATGGTGTGCCGTTTTCTTCGTTAGTTTGACTGCAAAATTCTGCCAAAATATCTAAGGCAGCATTGACTTCACTGTCTGCGTCCATGGTATCATATTGACCATACCGCTCCAAACGATTAGGGTGCCCTGAATAAACATCAGGTAGATAACTGCTGTAATTTCTATGGGCAGGATTGGTGTGAGAACTAGTAGCACCACTGACCGGACTCAGTGTTCCAGATGTTGCTTTAACGGGGGTAAAATATTTTTTCCATGACATATTGTATTTAATCATCTAGCAAACAGATTGGGATTTAATTTTCCTATGCCATCCATGGTTCGTTTGGTGTTTTCAGTCATTTCTTTGGTGTATTTTAACATTTCTGCTATGTTTTTATTCAGAGCTTGTATCTCTGTCTGCATGATTTCCATTGGCGATTTTTCTGGTTTGTTTTCCAGTTCTGCTTGACTGGTTTGTCTTTTCATTTCTTCTATTTCAGATCCGTTTTTCATTGCTGCTAATTTTTGTGCAGCTTCTGTCATTGGAGGTAATCCCATAGCCTGCGATTTAAACAAATCTGCACCAGCTTTGCCAAATTTGGCTTGCATTTCGTTTAAACCTTTGTCAGATGAATTTCCTAAAAAAGAATCTCCCGGGGCAGACTTATTAGACCTAGATGTCAAACTACTCAAAGCCGAAGCTATACTGCCACTCCCGAACATCAGTGACTGCATTATGCCCGGTCCTTTTAGAGCAGCTTCTGCTTCAGCTTTCTTTTTGGCCAATTCGGCTTCTTCTGTTTTACGTTTTTCAGCGGTCTCTTCCCGTACCTTGTCACTTTCTTTTTTACCAGATGTAGAAAACCATTCACCTATGCTTTTACCAACAGAACTGCCTGCAAGGCCTCCGACAACGCCCCCAAGTACTCCACCTATTGCTGTGCCTAAAACAGGTACAACTGAACCTAGAGCGGCTCCTGCTGCTGCACCTGCAAAAGCACCGCCTGCACTACCAGCAGCAGAACCTACCGCTCCACCAGTTTCTGTTTTTGCCTGTTCTTTAGTGATTTCACCTTTCTTTTCACGATCTCTAATATCACTAACACTACCTGCAAGAGTTGCTAGACCTATAACAGCACCAATTACTCCTGCTCCTTTGGCAATGTTAGCAGCACCCAGATTACCTAGACTACTTAGAGCTCCTCCGATTCTTGAAGCACCTGCTGCTCTACCAGCACCTCCTCCAAGTCCACCTAGCCCTCCTCCTGCACCGGGTAGTGAGTTAAGCAATCCCCCTGGACCGGAAACAACTATAACATAATAAGGATTGTTTGCACTACCATCGGGTTTACCTAGACCGCCCGCACCAAAAGCTCCACCTACTAGTCCGCCTATCGCTCCTCTTACTCCACCTGTTCTAAATCCCTGAACAGCACCCTGAGCAGCACCGGTTACACCTTTCATTATGCCTGATGTACCGTTGAGAACATTTGCAGCCAACTGATAGGCTTTGTAAGCCAGCAATACAGCAACTAATCCTGCGACTGTGACTTTTAGTAAAGACATAACAGTTTCGTTAGCTGTCAGCATACCTGCAAATTTAAACAAAGGTCCTAATACCTCTGCAAATCCTCGTATAAAACTGTTAATGATAGGAAACAGTGCTTTCATTATGGGCATAAATGCCGACAGTATGGTGTTACCTAATTCTTTCAACGCATCCTGTGCCGACTGTGCATCTGCTGCCTCTGACTGCCTACGTTTTTTTTGTTCTTCGGCAATTGCTGCTCTTTGTTTTTCGCCTGCTGCCGCAGTTTCAGTACCTTGAGCTCTTGCTCTGTTTGCCTCTCCAGTTAGCCCCATCATTGCTTGACTTGTACTGTCAGTTGAAAAACTTAATGCACCAGCTACGCCCTCAAACCGTTTAGCAGCCCGAGCAGCACCTTCAGTAGCCTGTGCAGACAGTTTCATTGTTTCTGCTGCAGATCCGCCGCGTTTTCCTACATCTGCCATTCCTTGACTGGCTTTTGCTACTTCTGGACTCAGAGCCATTAGTTTTTGTGAAGCCTCAGTCATAGGTGGTAATCCCATGGCCTGAGATTTAAATAATTCTTCACCAGCTTTACCAAATTTAGCACTCATTTCTGCTAGGCCTTTGTCATAGGCAGCACGTTGTTCTTCAGACATGCCCATTTTCATTTGTTCATAGGCTGCGTTGGCATTAGCTTGTTTTAATGCTTGTTCCTGTTCTTCTCTACTTTTTCCGGTGATGACAGCTAAGGCATCTAACTGTGTTAGGTATTCTCCAGCACTTTTAGTGATGGCCGCAGTGTTTTTCATTTCTTGTTGTGTGCGGGCACCAGTGTTTGCCAAATAGGATGCCAGTCCTTGGTTAACTTGATCAGTAGTATAACCCAAATTACGTAGATCTTGGCCAATCTCGCTCTTTTGCATTCTCTCTGCCGCACCAAGGAACGCTTTTGCTCCTTGATCAGCAGTGCCTCCCATTTTAGCAAAGGCTTGGCTGTTGTTTTTCATTAGATTAGCAAAGCCATCCAATGTAGTGTACACGTTGCTGGCGGCCATACGCATGTCAGTAAGACTGCCACCAAAATTAATACCAGCCGAAGTTAGAGTTTGGTACGTCGATAGATACTTTTCTTGAGCCAGTGCTAGGTCACGGAATACACCGATGACAACACCAGTAACACCACCTATTTTAGCAAAGGATGAAAGAACATCACTGGCTTCACCTGTTCCACTGGCTAATTTTTTACTTAACTCTACAGATTCTTTGAAGACTCCGCTTAGTGCTCCTGCTGCAAATCCCAAGGCTTCAAACGTTCTACCAACTTTTCTGCCAGTAGTGTCTGTTTGTTGTAGACCTTGATTAGCAGCAGCCACAGTCTGAGGGTTGAGACCACTGCTCTGTGCCAGTTGTTGTATGCTGGCCAGACTCTGCCTGTTAGCGGCCAGCGTGGCCTGCAGCAGTAACTTCAGCGTGGCTTCGGTGGCCGCATTGTTAAGTTCTACGTGTTCATTACCAATCGAGCCGGTGACGTCTGCCATTGTTGTAGGTGGTTATATTAGTAGATAAATAAAGGGTCTAGTCTATACCAGTTTATTTATCGGAGATAAAATATGGTCCAAAACCTGCCCCAAGCTAATCCACTTGCCGCTTTCATGCGGCAGCCAAAGATCTACATCAGCCTGCCCAGCGGCGGTGAATTTTATCCCCCTGGCAGTTTGATCCCTACAGAAACCGGACAATTGCCAGTGTATTCAATGACAGCAAAAGATGAACTGTTGCTGAATGTGCCTGATGCACTAATGAATGGACAGGCCATTGTAGATGTTATTCAAAATTGCATGCCCAACATTAAAAATGCATGGCACGTACCCAATATTGACCTAGACATGATCTTGCTGGCCATGCGATTAGCCACCTATGGCGAGCTTATGGTAACACCTGTTAAGGTCAATGATGATGTTGAATTTGACTATCAGGTAGATCTACGCATTGTAATGGATGCACTGACTAGCCAAATCAGTTGGGATCCTATTGTTCCCGTCACCGATGAGATGACTGTATATGTTAAACCATTAAACTATCGACAGATGACCAAAACGGCACTACAGACTTTTGAAACTCAAAAGATCATTCAGGCAGTTAATGATGAAAAATTATCAGAAGATGATAAGCTACAGGTGTTTAAAGACAGTTTTAAAAAGCTGTCAGACGTCACAGTAGGCATGGTTGCAGACAGTATCTATAGAATAGACACGGCCATGGGCAGCACAGATAATCCCGCATTCATCAGAGAGTTTATTGAAAATGCTGATAAAGATATTTTCAATGTGATACAAAAACATATTGAAAGATATAAAGAGCAAAACACCATTAAACCCATTATAGTAGATGTCACAGAAGACATGAGAGCTCGTGGAGTCACAGGCGACACTATTGAAATTCCACTAACATTTGATCCTTCAACTTTTTTCGCCTAAGGCTTTTGTACCTTGATGTAGCAGGCGTAGAAAAACTGGCTAAATCCTACGACGACACTACAAAAGCCATTAAAGAAGAACTGTTAAGATTGTGCTGGTACATGCGGGGAGGGCTAAGTTACAATGAGGCTCATCTTCTGACACCTGACGAAAGGACCTCCATTGGCAAGATCATTGAAGAAAATCTTGCCACTACCAAAGAAACATCATTACCGTTCTTTTAGATCATTCTTCCTAGAAAGTTGCTCTTGAACTCAGCGACTGCTTTCTTTTTCTTCTTTTTCTTAGATTCGTGAATGCCTTTTTCTGCACCCTGTTTGATTGTCAATTTATCTTGTGCAGTCTGTTGGAATCCAGGTTTAGCTTTGGCAGCCTTAACTGCGGCAACAAGTGCAGTATCTGCCTGTGCCGACTGAGCATTAGCTGCCGTGGTCTGTGCAACCTGTTGTTGCCTTGCTGTCGAATTAGCTTGATTTTGTGCTGTTTGACCTGCTTTGATCTGTGCTAATCTTGCTGAAACATCCTGTGCCGGTTGTGTTGTAGGAGCTGCTGCAGGAGTATTTGTAGACTTTTCTAACTCTTTTGCTAGGTCTGATTTTTGTTGAGGATTTAATTTAGCAACTAAAGATTTTATTTGGTCAAGATCACCTCCTGCTGGTGCCGCAGGAGTTGCTGCTGCCGGAGGGGTTGCTGTTGGTTGAGGATTTGTTCCTGCGGGTGCTGTTGGTTGAGGATTTGTCCCTACTGGGGCCGCCGGAGTTGTTGCCGAAGGTTGAGGATTTGTTCCTGCACCACCACCTCCAGTTGCTGTTCCACCGGTACTTCCAGTGGCAGTTGCTGCACCACCTGCTCCGCCAGATGCTGACCCGGTAGCCGTGGAACCTGAATCAGTAGCAGCATCACCGTCTGGATTTGCTACCGCCGCTCTACCTTTTGCATATCCCATTTTTGCTCTATCCCATGCTCCAGCAGCACCACCTACTACGGCACCGATACCTTGTGCTGTTGCACCAACACCTCTAGCAATATTAGAGGCTATGCCTTCGTCAGTTTGATCTTCAACAATAATGTCATTAATTCTCATTTTTATTTCCCATTATGCTTTCAGCAAAGATAATATTTCTTGTTGTGCCGAGGAATCCAGTTTTAATATTTGTGCCAACAAATCTTTAGTATTTACCGTATTGCCTGTAGATCCACTATCAGTAGGCACAGGTATTGACATGTCTGTGTAGGCTTTTGAAATTACTGCCGGATCAACACCTGCATTTTGTAAAATCTTAGCAACTTGATTGCTGTCTGTTGGGCTACCTGCTGCCTGCCATGCCTTTTGTAATCTGCTAGCATCTACTTTGTTGCCTGTGATGCCAAATAATTCGTTTAATTGATTTCTATTTAAAGATTCAGTAGTCGGTGCTGGCTTCTCCCCTGCACGGCCAGCGGCCTGACCTGCTAAGGCAGAAACAACTGGAGATACTTTTGATAACATACTTCGAGCTGTATTTACTGCGGCTTGAGCACTAGTTGGCTCAATTACTTGACCAGCTGCCTGCATTGCGGCTTCTTGGTATGTTGGATCACTAGCAGCCTGCAAAATTGAGTCCATTCCTTTTAAGGCAGCATCTTTTGCTGGGTTTGAAAACATTGCTTGAGCACTGCTCATATCAATCGGTTGTCTTAAACTGTCAGCAAATGCTCTAGCGTATTCTTTATATTTTTCACCATCTTCTGGATTTAGATAAAATGTTCTACCATCAGCGGTTATGACTTTATTAGATACTATCTTTGTACCTGTAAACGCTCCAAACATGTCTTTTATTTTAGAAAGTGCGGCGGCTGTTAATCCTGCTATAGCACCGACAGTAGCACCACGTCCAATAGCGGTACTGGCTTTCTGCCCTTGTAACAAACGATCAGCAATGTTTAGTATACCTACAGCAACACCTGTACCTGTACCAACAGCTAATGCACCTGCTCCGACACCACCTGCTACAGCCACACCTAATGCGGCCGCGGCTGAACCTGCAATGGCCAACAAGAATTTATGTAGATTAGGATTGTTCTTAGCAAACTCCCCGTACTTGGCCAGTTTTGCAGCTAACTCAGGATTCTTCTTAGCAACAGATGATTTAATATCTTCCCATTTTTGATCAAACGCTTGAACCGGGCCACTGCTCTGTAGCATACCTCCAAACTTATTAAACCATACATCACTAATTTTATTGCCAACACCTTTAATTGCATCACCTGCTTTGCCTAGCATACTACGGCCAGCACCTGTTTCTATGCTTTTAAATAATTGTTGTATCTGGTCGGGTTGTAGAGCTACCTCACACAATGTTGGATGTATTTCTTTTTCCCATGTACGAAAATAAACATCACCTTGACCAATACCTTCAAACACACTGATTCTAGGTGAGTTTTCGATAGAATCTAATTTTAATATTAAGGTTTGAAGACTCATTGGTATTTCTAATAATTTAATATTTAGTAGCGAACTGCGTTCGCTTGCCTCTTCGCTAGTCGCTCGAAGCATATGGTCTTCTTGAAGAAAACTGAAAAGGTTTTACGTATTATCCAGATTCAGTGGTCACACTTCGCCCGCACAGGGCGAAGAATGTTGAACATTATCCGAGTTCTTATGTTCACTTAGTGCTAGGGCGTTACAGAGGCGGTCATCCGGTACCTCGAGCCCCGTCTTCGATATGACGGCAGCATAACAATATACACTAACATATTGGTATGCCCAGGGTTTTTCTCCCTTCTTTTGGCCTTTTCTCTTACTTCAAACAACCAAATCGCGGCGAGTTTGCGATCTTCGTCCTGTAAAGGATAGTGGTTGAGTACTCTTAGCGGCGAGAGATTTCCGTCCCTGTGATACGATTGTCCAGGTTTAGGGCACTTGAAGTTAGCCAGTGCAAGCCTTAATTACCGCGTGTTGTGCCTATGTTTTCAGTATGTGGGAGCCATGGATACGGCAGTTTATGATGCCGTTGTAGTATTCTTCTGATTCTAATACTCTGCGTTCGAATTGTTCTCTTGCCTCAATATAGCTAGTCTCTGCCTTAGATTTACAGTAGTGTAGTATTTGCCTTGTGAAATTTTCTTTGCCTAATTTTTCTATATCTGCCTGTAGATTGGGGCTACTGCCCCAATACTCCTGCCAGTCACTGTCTATTTTACTTCTGATTCGTTTCTTCTTCTTGGTGCCGTTTTTTAATTTTACTGTTTTATATGTAGTTCTACTAAACTTAGCTAATTTTTTACCAATATATTTCCTACCTGAGAGAAGATTGGTTATGATATAAACATACCCAACGCAATCCTCAGGCAATTGATCAATGACCGTACCTTGGTAGGTCCAGGTCATTGATTATTTTTTAACAGCTTTTACTGGTGCGGCTTTTGCAGCTTCTTTCTCTGCCTTGCGAGCATTTTTCTCAGCAGTGATTTCGTTGCGACGAGCTTTGATCAGCTTGCTCATTTCGGCCAATGCCTTGCGAGCACGGGTGCCGGCTGCGGCATTTCCACCGGTAAATTTGCCGTCTTCGGTTAAAAATTCCTCATATGCTGCTGTCAGTTGTTCTGATGTTGATGCCATTTTTTGTTCCTTTTGATTTTCCTCTAGGCATTACCCTAGGTTTAGCATTGGCTCTGATTTCTCTAAGCCTTGCTCTTTCTTCTTTGGTATTTTCTCTATTTTCTTTGTAGGCTTCCATATTGGCTTTTTTCATTTCCTTACAAAGATTATACATAAATTCCAAACTAACTCTAATCTGTTTTCCTGAATCTAATCCCTTAGTCTGTATAAACTGATAATGATAGTTATGCAAATTTAAACTGTACTCGACATATTTTGAGTACAGCTCTTTATAGGCTTCCAATTTCTCAGTTGACATAGTCTATACTATTGGAGTAATTGGTGAAACCATTTTGTTTAACCACTCTTAGCACATTATTTACACGGCCGATCAGTTCATCCTTGTGAGAAATGAGATAGATATTTTTATTCCGCTCTCTGGCCATTTTCTTTAGCACAGCCAATGCACTTTCTACACCTGCTGAATCCATTCCTGCATCAACCAACTCGTCGATAAACAGTAGATTAATACTTTGATATAGCCCTTCCCATACATCACGGAAGGCAAAACTCATACTGAGAATCAATCTGTTGCGTTCGCCACGTGACAAATTATCAAAGTCTAAGTCTTGCCCTAGCTGAGTAATCTCTACAGTGAGATCATTTTGAAACACCACTGTATGAGGCAGTCCTAGTTTATCAATATAATAACTTAATCGTTTGTTGAGATAGCTTAAATTTTGATCAATAATCTTTTTGCGAATGAAACTGTCCTTATTGGTCAGCAATTTGTGCAAGAATTCTTGATGATCTCTTAGGCGAGTGAGACCATTAATAGTGTCCCAGGATATTTCTTGTATTGCTGTTTTCTTTAGTTCTTGAATTTGTTCATCGTAGGGATTAATATCCTCTAATTTGTCAGACAGAGATTTGATCAATTGTTCTAAATTGTTCTTATGACCTAGTGCTTCTGCTTCGGTATCATAAAAAGGCTCGGGCCTGCGACCTTGTTCTCCTAGATCAGACAACTCCTGTAGTACGTTGTCATAGTTTGTTTGACATTTATCGAGGTATGTAACTGCGTCTTCGAGGTGTTTAGTTGCAGTCTTAGTCATTTCTTCATGTTTGTGATCATGAATATGCTGCTCACAGGCAGGACATTTTTTATCAATAAGGGTTTCTAGTTCTCGACGATACTTGTTGACTGCCTTTTCTGCCTGCCCTACTGCTGCTTCATAGGTGCTACGTTGTTTTCCTAGGTCTCTGATCTTGTTTGAGTTTTCTAACCAGGTCTTAAGGGCACTGTGTAGTGCTATTTCTGCTGCAATATCAACTGCTTCGAGTTTAATAATAGCGGTGCCTAATCTTTGAACTTCTTCTTCTTGCTTTTTATTCCATGCTGAACTTTTTAATCCCAGACTGTCAATACTTTTCTGAACGTTCTCATTGGCAGATTTAATGGCCTCGATACGAAATTGTTCGGAACTGATTGAGTCTTTGGTTTCTTTAATACGAGTTTTCAGCAGTTCGGCCTTTTCGCTCAGTAGTGTAATACCTAATAATTGCTCAATCACTTCGCGTTGATCAGCAGCCTTCATGGCCAAGAAGGGCTCTGTATAGGTATTTAGAGCCACTAGATGTTTGAACATGGTATGACTCATACCCAACATCTGTTCAATGGCCTTTTGAGTTTCTCTACTATCGCCTTGACTTTCGTCCTCGCCCTGATTGTCTGCTGTAATTTCTTTATTATCTATGTACAATTTAAGAATATTAGGTTTTCGCCCTCGTTCAATGCGATAGTTGAGCCCTTCTTTTTCAAATTCTACAGTGACTAACATATTCTTACCGTTGATCTTATTGATCAAGTTTTCTTTGCGAATATTGGTTAATGCTTGTCCATATAGGGCATAGCTGAGTGCGTTGATGATGGTGGTCTTACCGGTCCCATTTCGCGAACCAGTGTCGTCGCCCCCTAGATCTAGATTGCTGCCTAGTACCAGTGTAAGTGCTTCTTGATCAAAACTCACTGCCTGGGTCTGATTACCTACGCTAAGGAAGTTTTTTACTGTGAGATTTTTAATGCGAAATGTCATAGATCGTTGTAGATATCCATTAGAATCTTTTTGTCAAACTGATCGCTTTCGATATTGATCAATTGTTCGCTGACAATAGCATCGATACTTTCAAATTTGGTATCGGGGTTGTCTTCGTAGGTGCTTTCTAAGTTGCTTTTATCCTGTATAAGGCTGATTTCTCTAATGTCGTAGTCATTGATAAATGTATCTTTGATGTAGTTGGCTTCTTCAAAACTGATGTCAATGTCTAGATTGACACGCAAATACATTTTACTCAGCATGATCTCATCTTTTCGATCAATTAGTTCGCTGAGTTTGATAGTTCTAAACTTAGGAGCATCGGGCCAAGTCTTGTATTCTGGCTGTCCGCCCCACTCCATCATCATCATACCGCGGTCATCGTCCCAACTATCGGAGAAGTTATGCGGAAAGGCATTGCCGATATAAATCACATTGTGATTTTGTTGTCGTTTATGGAAATGCCCACTGAACACATATTCAGGTCCGACAAAGTCTTCTGCTCGTAGTTCGCCATGATCCGGCATCTGTACCATGGCATTCATAAAGAATTTAGGCAGTTCAAAGTGTCCAAACACATAACGGCTTTTAATATTCCGCATGGACTTCCACTCATCACCGACTAGCCAAGGCACTAGAGTAACGTTATCTAGTGTGGTAACACCTTCGACTACGGTTACCCCAGGGATGTGCCTGCCAAATATGCTGCTATGAATGTCTCGTTTGTCTTTATAGAATAAGTCGTGATTGCCTGGAAACCAAAAAAACTGTTCAAAGGCAGCACCTAGTTTCTCTAGACACCTGATACTGGTGTCTAGAGTATATAAATTCATGCTGTTTCGATTGTGACTCCAGTCGCCTAGGAAGATGGCCGTTTCACAACCGGCCTCCTTTGCTTCTGCAATAAACCAATCTATAAAATCTTCACAGTCTTGAAGATGTACAACGCTATTAGATTTAGCACCGACATGCAGATCTGTGAAACAAGCGACTTTTTTAAACAGTGACATAAAAATTCTCCTCTATCAGTATAACAGGAAGAATTTTAAAAGTCAAACGTTTTCCTCTTCGTCATCAACCAATTCGCTTTTGGGCATGCGAGCATTTTTATAGATGCTGGCCTGTCGGGCAGTCTCTTCGGCATACTCGTGTGCGTGTTGCCTGGTGCTACTAGGAGTTAATCCGTGTTCGACTAGCATGTCATCTCGAATGTTTTGATTTTTCTTTTCAATATTTAAAATGCGTGTAAATGAATTAGTTACCGCTGCGGTATAATAGGCGAAAGGATTTTCGCTTTTGCTTTCATCAAACTGAAGACCAATTTGACTTAACTGTAGTATGGCCTGACCTCGCATTTCTTCAATATAGGTATAACCACGCCAATTGCTTCGTTGGGCATAACGTTCGCTAAGTTTAATGAACATTTTGCCTAGTTCTTCTGTGATACGCCCTTGTTCTTTGTTAAATCGACCGGTGTCCATAGGGCCACGCCAGTGACTTTTACCTACACAGACTAATTCTCCGTTATCGTCAAATTTCCAATGCTGAAATGGAGGAAAATTGACCTTTTCGTGGCTGTCCGAAGTGCTTTTTGTAGTTTTCTTACGTCCCGGGGATAAAGGTATATGCTCAAAAGTCATTACTCTAAAAACGATATCAGTGTTCTCAATAGTGGCAACATCTGGAATCAGTTCGGCCAGTTTTACTTTTTTATCTCCTGCGGCCCTGGCAGCATTAAATTGTTGTAGCCCTATTCGTTTGGCTCTATTTACTTTGGCATCTTCTATAATAGTATCGGTAATTTTCTTAAGTTCTGACACAATAATGTCGTGCTGGCTGTACTCTTTGTTGGTAAAACTGGAAAATGTACATTTGCTTCTGTGTATTTCTGTGAGTAAATCGCGATTGTTGAGGTATTTTACCTTTCGTGTTGTGATTATGGGTGTGGTCATTGATATAGTTTTTCCTTACCTATTATTATAACATCTGTAATGTTAGAGGTCAAAGGCTTTAAAATGGCACTATATTTATGTGGTAAATATTATATAAGGAAAATAAAATAAATTATGCCACAGTTCACTAGCACAAAAACTTCGGGCAATGGATTAACGGTCTCTACCGTAATAGATACTGAGACAAATACACAGACTATTACGGTAACTACACCGGATGGTAAGACAGCTTCTACAACTGAGAGTGGCAACTTCAAGGGTAACTTTACTAGGCCATCTAGTGCCAGTATAAACGGCCTCATAAGTAACCTGGAAGCACAAGGTGCTAAAGACCTAAATCTCACAGATGTAGGCAGTGCTGCTAGGGCATCTTACCAAGATGCAAATCGTCAAAAAGAAAAAACTCAACCTCCCGCAGTAGATACCCCCCCGCCGGATCCACCTCCTGCTACACCACCTCCTACCACAGTTCTTGCTCCTGCCACAGAGACTACACCGCCAGCCACAGAGACTCCCCCGCCAGCTACAGAGACTCCCCCGCCAGCTACAGAGACTCCCCCGCCATCAACTGAACAGGCCGAAGCTGTTGTTGCTGCCCAAGTGCAGACTGATGTTGCTACTACGACTAATCCATCACAGTCTGAATTAGATTCGAAGGCTAAACTTGAAACGGCAGATATTGTAGATACCTCAAATCAGGTCGTTGATGAACGGGCTGAAAATCGTGCAAAAAATGTACAACCCTATGTAGATGAATCTACATCCAGGGCAGCCGCCGCCGGGTTATCTGCCGGGGCTGAAAAAGCTGCTCCGCCCCCTACCAGTGTCACAGTTGTTAACCGCCGAGGTAGTAAAATGGGGAAAGATCTCAGAGTTAAACTGCGTGTGCCTGCCAAATATCTAGAGCCTGGCGGCATGACTGCACCATTGATATCGCTTGGTGGTATAATTTTTCCTTATACTCCTACGATCAGTTATGAAGCCAAAGCAGATTATGGAGCTAGTAACCCTATGCACAGCAATTTTGCTGTTAATTTCTATCAGCGTAGTAGCATAAGTGCTATTTCCATTACTGGAAAATTTTCGGTTCAAAACACCAAAGATGCCGAAATTTATTTGGCCACAATGCATTTGCTAAAAGCATTAATTAGAATGAGATCGGGAGGTGCCAATAATGGAGATAAGGATAGCGGTGCTCCTCCTCCAGTATGCAGATTAGATGGATATGGTACTATGATGCTAGAAAATGCACCTGTAGTTATTACAAGTTATCGAGCTGAATTTCCTGATTCAGTTGATTATTTTACAATAGCAACAAATCTAGTAGACCCTATAAGCGGGCTGCAATATGCTTCTGAAAAGGCTAGTGTTCCAACCTTGTCCACTATTGCTATTACCTGTTTGCCTATGTACAGCAGAGAAGAAATGCAGAAATTTTCTGTCACTGGGTATCTCAATGGATCATATAAAGGTAGAGGGTTTATCTAATGTCTGAATACAATTCATTTAGTCCGTACTATACAACTTCCTTGGTCAACGGTTATTTAGATGTTATGACCTTTAGGGATATTCCTGGTCAAACTGACGATACTTTATTTGAAATAGTTTCTACTTATGAATTTCGCCCTGATTTATTAGCCTATGACCTTTATCAAGAAACTAAATTATGGTGGGTATTTGCCATGCGTAATAAGGAAATTCTCAAAGATCCTATTTACGACATGACAGCAGGAACAAAGATCTATCTTCCTAAATTATCTGTAATAAAACGAGTATTGGGAGTATAACGCATGCCTGAAAATGCTGTAGTGGAAAGAAAAACCAACGATCCCGAAAGTACCAAAACAACCAATCAACCAACAAAAGATGCCGATGCTGTACAAATTTATTCATCGTCGGGCAAACAAAATGTACTAAACAAATATCGATCGTATACCTACAATTTTACATTGTCTGCACTTACCACCCAGGAATCTAATTCACCTGCATCATATAGGAGCAGTGAATTAAATTTAGTAATACTGAAGTCTGGGGGTAAGGGGAATGTCGATTGGGTACCTCCTGCCAGTCCTGCTAAATTTGACATGTTTATAGAAAATGTTGAAATAGAAACAATTATGGCATTCACTCCCGAGGGCGGTCTTACCCAGCCGTTACAGATTAAATTTGATGTTATTGAACCTTACAGTATTAATGGATTTATAGAAGCAATACATTTAGCTGCTGTAAAAGCTGGATATGACAGTTATTCTAATGCCAGTTTTCTGTTAAAAATGGAATTTGTTGGATATCCTGATAATGTAGATTTGCCTGAACCTGAAATTGTTGAAAAATCTACTAGATATTTTGTTTTTCGTTTTACAGGAATGACGGTTGAGGTTACTGAGCGTGGTACAAAATATGCCTGCTCAGGTGTTCCGTTTGGGGACATGGCATTTGGTCAGGCGGGAAAATTAAAAAAACCAATAAAGATGTCAGGCGAAACTGTCAAAGATATATTAAAAGCATTAATGAAAGGACTCAGCGAGCAGGAAGCATATTCAGATGATAAATCTAAAACTCAATCTCTTGATTCTGATTCATATGCAATAAGTTTTCGAAGTTTTATGGGTGGTAGTTTTGTAGAAGATGAGAATGGGGCGATACCCAAGAGTAAATTAATTGAACTCGGCAAAGATAATTCTCTTTATAAAATAGTAGATCCCGCCGATACTACTAAACCTAATGCTTATCAGGTTGACAGTGCCACTCAACCTACCGCTGGTAATAATCCTGGAACCATCAAATATAATCCTAAAGAAACTGTAGTACAATTTCCTGAAGGAGCTAATATTCATGAAGTTATTTCAGCAGTCGTTAGGGATAGTCAATATGTTAGAAACATTATCAAAACTTTGCCTATTGATTCTTATGGAATGGTAAACTATTTTAGTGTTAGGGCAGAAATTACAAATAAAACACAAATTAATCCTGATACTAAAAAGCCCTATCAAATTTTTACCTATGTAGTTAGTCCTTTTAAGATTCATTATACAGCTATACCTACTTATGAAGCCAATAAGATAGATGAAAAAAAATTAAAAAAACTAACAAATAGAGAATACAACTACATATATACAGGAAAAAATGTAGATGTCCTACATTTTAGATTGAATTTTAATAATTTATATTTTGAGGCTTTGCCCACAGCTTTGGGAAACAAAGAAACTCCGGGGACTAAAACAGCCGCCTCCCCTGGAAAGCAGCCGGAAATTAAATATACAAGTTCAGCACCCAGCGGCGGTTCTGTTCCTGCAGTTCCAAAAAATGTAGATCCTGGGGTAACATCTGTAAGACCTCCTAGTGGGTATAATGCCAGCCAGCCACTCAACGATCCCTATAGTATTCTAGCCAAGAGCATGCATGAAAAAGTTCTCAATAGTGTTAGTCTATTGACTGGAGAGCTAGAGATTATAGGAGATCCTTTTTATCTAGTTACTGGAGGAGTAGGTAATTACAATCCGTCATCTAGCGGTGGGCTTACACAAGACGGCGAGGCCGCCCATACTGTTGGCCAGGTATTGATAACAATAAATTTTAGAAATCCTATAGATATTAAACCTGATGGTATGATGTACTTTGATGCCAATCGAGTTCCCTTTAGTGGAGTCTATATGGTACAGCAGGCTAACAGTACATTCAAAGATGGAATTTTTAAACAGGTATTGAAAATTATTCGAGTACCTGGACAAATTATTGATCAAGACCTATCACCTAGCGACCCCAAGGATGGTATGGTGTTATCACCTAATCCTTTAGATTCTCAAGTGGAAGATACTACTTTTGCGGTACCTAGAGGCGAGAGATTGGACGCATCTAGTGTTCAGGAACAGTTTGGTAGAGGAATACCGGTTCCTGGTTTACCTGGTTCACCGGTAAATGCTGTAGCGGCACCGGGCGGATTAGGAGGAAATTCTACATCATTACTGAATCAAACTTTGGGATCTTTTCCTTCTGCAGGTTCATTATTGGCTAAATCTGCACAGATAGGACTGCCTTTGCCCAACGATGTTGCAACCAATATCAGACTAAGTTCATCTGGACTGGCCGATCTCAGCCAATATTCTTTGGCCAACGCGGCTAAGGTTGTATCAACTGTGAAAAATTTACCAGGTGCCCTAAGTCTAGACAACGCTAAAACATTAGCCGGAAATCTTTCTTCAAATGCCATTAGTAGGGCATTAACAACAATTAATCCCGGCTCGGGAATAGGGCAAGGAGCAACATCTTTATTGTTCTCAGCAGCCGATCTAGCACTTACAGGAGGTACTTTGAGTCTATTAACTAACGGACCTATGGGCAGTATAGCTACTTCTGTTATGGGAAAAGTAGTAGGACTTGGTGCAGATCAAATAAGTGGACTAGTTGGAAATGCTTCCAGCAAAGTAGGTGCATTGTTAGGATCAGCTGCTGATCCTAAAGCATTGGCCGCTAAGGTAGGACTTGACCCTAGCAAGCTATCTGGTCTAGGCGGAAATCTGCAGAGTAAACTTTTAGGATCAATAGGTAAATTTAAAACATTACCAGAAAATGTCAATCTAACTCAGGCTGCTGCCAATGGCCTAGTTTTAGATTACATTCCTGCTAACAAATTGGCCAATATTCCGGCCACGGCTCCGTATGCAACTGCACCACCTCCAGATGTTGATGCCGCTTATCTCAAAGAAGTTGCCGGTAAAGGTGGGCCAAGGGCATTGGCCAATCTCTATGGCGTCAGCAGTGTAGATAAAATTTCATCTAACATACTGCCTAAAGATCTAGCAAACACCGCACTAAGTAGTATTTCAGCGGGGCAGTTTAACCCACTATCTAACCTACGATCGGTTGGAAATTTAACTGATATTAAATCTTTTACAGATAAAGTTGCTGGAGCTAATTCACAGTTATCTTCATTGACCGGTCTTCCTTTTATCAAAGATCAAAACATAGTAGGGTCTGTTGCAGCAAAATTCGGAAGTGCTGCATTAGGGCAGAGCCCTTTGACTAAATTAGTTAATAACATAGGAAACCCTAATGCTGCTCCATATACAGGCGGTGATTCTAATATTAGATCAAAATTAGGGATACCTCCACTTCCTGGAATTGGTTAATAGGAATTATTATGGCTTTTGACGAAAGAAAACGATCACCTCCTCCATCAGCCGGACCTTTTCTAGCTGAAGTTAGGAGTCATCTTGATCCGATCTATATGGGTAAATTAGAAGTTTCTATAGTTAAAAACATGCCGGGTTGGATAAAAACTCAAGCTGAAACTTACATTGCTAGTTATTGCAGCCCATTTATGGGGTCTACCTCTGTTAGATATGAGGGAAATAATAGTAGTGATTTTAATGACGTGCAAAAAACTTATGGATTTTGGGCAATACCTCCCGACATAGGTAATACCGTTATGATAATGTTTATTGAAGGTGATGCTAACCAATGTTATTGGTTTGGTTGTGTACAAGATCCATTTCAAAATCATATGATCCCTGGAATAGCAGCCAGTAAAAATGTAGCAATGACTGGTGAACAACGTAGAAAGTACGGTACAGATTTTTTACCTGTAGCAGAAGGTCATAAATCCTCTCTTAGTGAAAGCGAAACTCCGGCAGGAAAGGCTAAACCGGTACATCCATTTGCTGAAAGATTACTGCAACAGGGGCTATTGCTTGATAATATCAGGGGAGTGACTACCAGTGGTGCCAGAAGAGAAGTTCCTAGTGGAGTTTTTGGTATTTCAACTCCGGGGCCGCTAGACACCAGTTCTGGAGCTAAAAGAGGAAAAATCGGCTACGGTGACGGAAAAGAAGCTCCTGTCAGTAGATTGGGCGGTAGTACCTTTGTTATGGATGACGGTGATGTCAATGGGCAAAATGAATTAGTCAGAATTAGGACTAGGACAGGTCATCAAATTTTAATGCATAACAGTTATGATCTAATTTATATTGGTAATAGTAAAGGCACCGCATGGGTTGAATTAACCAGTAATGGTAAAATAGATATTTTTGCTCATGATTCAGTTTCTATTCATAGTGAACACGATTTTAATTTTCGTGCAGACAGGGATATAAATTTTGAAGCAGGCAGAAATATTCACATCAGTGCCGGTAAAAATATGGAAACCAATGTTGGTGGATACTATTTTCTTTTAGTTGATGATAATTCTAAAATTTCGGTCAGGGGTACACAGGACTATAGCGTCGGCGAAACTGCAAAACTTACTGTAGGTGGTAATCACGAAATATTAACAGGCAAAAGTTTTGTAGCCAGTGCCGATGGTGGGATTGATTTAAGTGGTGAAAGCCATGTCAGCATAGGTAGTGCAGCTAATTTAAATGTTGGAGCAAATGGGAATATACTAGTATCTGGTGGTAGAATTGACTTAAATGGGCCTGCTGCTGCCGCCCCTGCTGTTGCCAGTCAGGCTGAGACTCCACCGGTTCTTACATTGTTTTCGTTGCCCAACAGACAGGTCTCTAAAGGATGGCCCAACAGTGTTTTTTACAAGGCTGATGATATTAAAAGTATCATGCAGCGAGTTCCTACTCATGAGCCTTGGGATCAACATGAGAGTGTTAATCCTCAAAAATTTAGTCCTCAAGCGACAGATGTTACTTCGGCACCAAGGCCAGGAATACCTCCCCCGCCAGTTACCCTAGGTGGTGAATTAGATGGAGGCGGAGGTGCTGCTGGAGGCGGAGGTGCTGCTGGAGGCGGAGGTGCTGCTGGAGGCGGAGGTGCTGCTGGAGGCGGTCAGGGAAATACACCTCCTCCAAAAGCCCAGGAGCCTGCTAATCAACCGGCTGTTGTACCGGGGACCTGTTCTCCTAACTATGCTAAAGAAATTAATTCTAGTGCAGCACAAACTGGTATTGCTGCCTTGAAGAAAGCCGCAGCAGAAATGGGGTTAACAAGTCCTTATGCCGTTGCTTCTTTACTTGGAGTTGCTGGAGGGGAAAGCCATTGGGAAATCGTTGAAGAAAAGTTTGGATATAGTGCAGATAGATTATTACAGGTATTTCCTAGTGTGTTTAAAGGTGATAGAGAGTTAGCACAAAAATATGCAGGAAATCCAAATAATAGTTTACCAGAATTTTTGTACGGATATGATACCGCAAAGGGTAAAGGATTAGGAAATACAGAGCCTGGTGATGGTGCTAAATTTATAGGTAGAGGGTATATAGGATTAACTGGTCGTGCAAACTATACCAATTTTAGTAAATGGATGTACGAGGCACGCAAATTACCTACTCCTACAGCCCTAGTCGACAATCCTAAAATGATCAACGACCCAAAAATTGCAGCAGAGGTCAGTGTTTTATACTTTTTAAAATTGGTAAAAACTGCTCAAACAGATCCTGGTTATTTTGAAGCTGCTTATAGAAGGGTCGGTTTCTGTACTCAAGACATTTACACTCGAAAAAAAGGGTATTACGAGTGTTTTCTTGCACAACTGAAAGGTACCACTGTAAGTAGTGGGTCTGGCGGAATAGTGACTGATGGCAGCGGAAACCCAATTAAAACTGGGTCTGCTAACTAATAAATACCACTATGCCATATAAAAATTTAGAAATAACTAATCTTAACTATAATAATCAACATCCTAAATCTAGGAATCATATCTATAAAGGATTTAGCACAGTTGATCCTACTAACTATGGTGGAAAACTTTTTGATTTTGATTTAATTAAGCAAGACATAATTAATCATTTTAACACCAGGAAAGGTGAACGTGTAATGAACCCCACATTTGGAACCATCATATGGGATCTAATTATGGAGCCATTAACTGATCAAATCACACGGTTATTAACCGATGATATAACTACAATATGTAATTTTGATCCTAGAGTCAGTCCTTTGGAAATAAAAATCAACGAATATGATCAGGGTTATCTGGTCGAGTTAACCCTATTGATGAAAAGCACAGACGAAACATCTACACTAAGATTGGCCTTTGATCAAGCCGTGGGTCTTAGGGTTCAATAATATACCGGGTTTATTTTTGCTATAAATACTCTATAGAATAGCAACTGTAAAACAATGATCCCATCAACTACTAGCCAACTATTAATCACTGAAGATTGGAAAAAGATATACCAATCTTTTCGTAATGCTGATTTTAAAAGCTACGATTTTGAAACCCTAAGACGTACTATGATTCAATATCTTCAGGAAAATTTTCCTGAAGACTTTAATGACTTTATTGAATCTAGCGAATACATTGCACTAATAGATCTAATTGCTTATCTTGGACAAAATTTAAGTTTTAGAATTGATCTAAACGCTAGGGAAAATTTTTTAGAAACAGCACAGCGTAGGGATAGTGTTTTAAGATTAGCACAATTAATCAGTTATAACCCATCGAGAAATGTTCCTGCACATGGATTTTTAAAAGTCACCGCAGTATCTACTACAGATACGGTGTTGGATTCTAATGGAACTAATCTAGCAGATACTAATATTCTTTGGAATGACGCTACTAATCCGGATTGGTATCAGCAGTTCATTAATATCATGAACTCGGCAATGACCACTTATTTTGGTAAATCATTAGCTAAAAAAACCATTAACGGAATTACCACTGAGCAGTATAGAGTAAACAGTATAAATCGTGACGTATCTATTTTTAATCTTATTAAAACAATCAACGGAACTAACATGTCGTTTGAGGTTGTTCCTTGTACATTTTTAGGTAAAGATTATGTTTATGAAGAAGCTCCTGTGCCTGGTAATACCTTTGGTTTCATCTATAAAGATGATCTTCAAGGAGCAGGTAGTGCCAATACTGGATTTTTCACACACTTTAAACAAGGAACATTAACTGTTTCGGAGTTCAGTGTTACAAATCCTGTACCTAATGAAATTATCGGAGTTAATACCCCTGACATCAATAATACAGATGTATGGTTGTGGCAGTTAAACAAGCAAGGCAATTATGATACCTTGTGGACGCAGATTCCTTCATTAGTCGGAAATAATATTATCTATAACAGTGTTAATAAAAGCATAAGATCTGTATATTCTGTAAGTTCACGAGCCAATGATCAAATTGATTTGAATTTTGCAGATGGAGTTTTTGGTGATTTGCCCAAAGGCGAATTTAGATTATTTTATAGGCAAAGTAATGGACTGTCCTATAGTATTAAACCTGATCAATTAAGTGGGATTGTCATATCCGTTCCGTATATCAATGCATCTGGGCAGATTCACACTTTGCAAATGACATTGACTTTGCAGTATTCAGTTGATAACAGTGCTGGTACTGAATCAAATGCTGTTATACAAAACAAAGCACCTCAGACCTATTATACTCAAAATAGAATGATCACAGGCGAAGACTATAATATAGCACCATTGAATGCCGGATCTGATATTTTAAAAGTTAAGAGTGTAAATCGAGTATCTAGTGGTATTAGCAAATATTTTGATCTCAGTGACGTCACTGGCAAATATAGTAAAACAAATATTTTTGCCACTGACGGAATTCTTTATAAAGATACTAATGAAGACATATTTGAATTTGAATTTACTGGTAAAAATCAGGTACTGGCTGTAATTAAAAATTCAATAGCTCCTATTGTTAATAGCACAGGAGTACGTTCGTTTTATTTTGAAAATTACATTAGGCCTGAGTTAACTAGTTTAGCATTAAAATGGAAGGAGGTTAATAAAACTCCTGGGCAAAGTAGAGGTTATTTTTACAATGCCAATGGTACATTTGCAGTCGGTCCAGCATACACTGATACTAATCTTCGTTATGTAACTCCTGGTGCTTTAATTAAATTTGTTGCTCCTGCGGGCAAATATTTCGATAATAAAAACAACATTAAAATCCTTCCAACGTCTGGTTTGCCTGGCTCAGGATCACTGTTTATCTGGGCCGCGATTAGCCAGGTGATTAATAATGGTGCGGGATTATTAGATGACGGAACCGGTCCTGTTATCCTCGGATCTAGGCTGCCTAGCGATGCTATTCCTACAGAAATTTTATGTAGATATGTTGATCTTTTAGGTTATCCTATTGAAACTGAGATTGCTAATATCTGCATGACTTATAAAAATTTCGGGCTGACTATAGATACAGAAACAAGAGAATGGAGTATTATTACTAATACTAATTTAAACACTGTTGATAATTTCAGTTTGAATTATCAAAATAATCTTGAAGATCAAGGATTAGATGCTAGTTGGTTAATATCATTCACTTGGACTGGCAAATATTATAAAGTTAGATCTAGAATACTAAATTATATCTTTGAAAGCGAGCAAGAAACAGCTTTTTATGTTGACAAGACTTCTGTAAATTATGATTTCACTAGTAATACTGTAATCAAAGACAAAATTGATATATTATCTATTAATACAGTTCCTTCAGCATTGTCTACTGCTACAGCCACCATTGGCAGTGATCATAATTGGCAAATTGACGGAGCAATAGTCGAGTCTGATGGATATGTTGATCCTAAACGAGTTAAAGTTAGCTTCTATGATTATAACAATTCGGGGAGAGTTACTAATCCCAATTCTTTTGATGAAGTGGTTGGTAGTGAATATGTCTATTTCAAAAAAACATTTGACGGTTTAAATTATACATTAACTAGAGACGATATTATACCTTTGCCTAACGAACAAAGTGTAACTAACGCACTGAAAATTGACAATCAGTTGTTTTATTTCTACGATAGTTCTTTAGGTGTGGTTAAATATTGGTCCACTACTACAGCTACTTTAATTTATACTGATCAGTATCTAGGTAAAAGTGGCAGATCTGATCTCAAGTTTCATTATGTACACAACAGCGGAGATCAAAGAAGAATTGATCCCAGTAAATCCAATATCATTGACATCTATGTGTTGACTACAGTGTATGATACCAGTTATAGAAGTTGGTTAATTGGTAATACTACAACAGAGCCATTAGCACCGACTAGCCAAAGTTTAGAACAAAATTACAGTGAATTTTTAAACAATATCAAGGCTATTAGTGATGAAATTGTATATCATCCTGTAAAATATAAAGTTTTATTTGGAGAAAAAGCAACTGCATCCTTGCAAGGAACATTTAAAGCGGTTAGAAATCTTAATAAAATTACCAATGACAATAATTTAAAAACAAGAATATTAACGGCCATTAATGAGTTTTTTGCTTTAGAAAATTGGGAGTTTGGACAAACGTTTTATTTCAGCGAATTGTCCACTTATGTTATGAATAATTTGACCCCAGATATTACCAATTTTGTGTTAGTTCCTAAAACAGACACAGGTTTTGGCAGTCTATATGAGGTTAGTTGTTTATCTAACGAGCTATTAGTTAGCGGAGCAGGAATTGCTGATATAGAAATTATTGATGCAGTTACGGCGTCGCAATTGAAAGCATCTTCATCTATTATTACTACAACTTAATATGGCTGAACAAAATAAAAAATCAGTAAATTTTTTACCAGCATACATCAGATCAGATAAAAATTCAAAATTTTTATCTAGCACAATTGATCAGCTGATACAGACACCGAAGCTAGAAAGAATAGACGGATTTGTTGGATCTAACATAACTCCTAATTTTGATCCATCAGTCGACAACTATATTACGTCTCTTTCACCTTTAAGAAATTCCTATCAATTAGAGCCGGCAATGGTCTTCCGCGACTCTGTGTCTAACATCACGGATGTAGTCAGCTATGACGATTTAATAAATGAAATTTCAGTACAAGGTGGTAATGCTGATAATTTAGATAGGGTTTTTAGGACAAAATTTTATTCTTATGATCCCTTAATTGATTGGGACAAGTTGATTAATTACAATCAATACTATTGGTTACCTAATGGTCCTGATGCCATAACAGTATCGGTACCTCCGGGATTTGGTAATTTTAATTTATTAAATAGTTCTACCTTCACAATGTCTAATGGTTATAAATTCAGTAATGGAATGAAGGTTATTTTTACAAATCCATTTAAATTACAAGGTAAAAATATTTCTTCGGGGACTGAATATATTGTTGAGGGTATAGGGTCTGGTATTAAATTAATAGATCTAAATTTATTAGAAGTCAACGGATCTTTAGCTACAATTTATAATGAAACTTTTGATAATTCAAAATTCGACCAGTATGGTTTTGATTCCGATGAAAAATTGGCGTTAGTTCCAGAATATATTACAATTAACAGGGCAAGTAAAGATCTAAATCCATGGTCTAGATACAATAGATGGGTACATCAAGATGTAATTAATACAACGGCTATAATAAACAATGTTGATCCGGTTTATCAATTTAAATACAAAGCCAAGAGACCCATTGTAGAATTTAAAGCAGATATTCAATTATATCGATTTGGTAATAACGGAATTGAAAATATAGATCTTATTGATAATTCTACCACAGATATAAGCATAATAGAAGGAGCACTTGGTTATTATGTAGATGGAGAATTATTACAAAACGGATACAGAATAGTATTCAACAATGCTGATGATCTCACTATTAGAAATAAAATTTATAAAGTTAGATTCACTACTAGCACCTTTGTCATTCATCTTAGTGAAACTGTTGACTCTGGAGTTAGTGATCTAGATAGTGTATCTGTAAATTATGGAACTAATTATTCTGGAAAAAGTTTTTATTACTCTGTAGACGATGATAAATGGTTACTTGCCCAGCAACACGAATCTTTAAATGAGTTTCCTCTATTTGATCTTTTCAATAGCGATGGAATAAGTTACACTAAAAACGAAAACGAAAACAATTTCAGCGGCAACAAAATTTTTGGTTATGAATTAGGATCTAGTGTTGCAGACTCCGTGCTGGGATTTTCAGTTAAGCAAGATCAAAATGCCATAGGAATTGGTAGCTATCTGTTTAAAAATTATTTTATGACAGATTCTTTTTCTATTGTTATAGATAACATTAAACAAACACAATCAGCTGCTACAACATTCCTTAAAATTAACGATATTGACAATGGTGTGTATTCTTTAGCTAATGTTTGGACATCAGCTGAAAATTATCAAATTCCAATTTTAGAAACTCAAATAATAGGCACATCAACATCTACAGTATCTGTACTATCTTTAGACGCTCCATTAACTAGTACAGTTACTTCTTATCTATCATTTGTTAATTCAAAGATAACACAAACTTCTGCAACTATTAATGCAACTTCCTTTTCTGTATCTTTTAATAATAGCTTGACTGAAAACGATGTTGTACTATTAAAAATCAACACTAATCAAATTCCTAATAGTAATGGATGTTATGAGCCTACTTTAAGTTTAACCAACAACCCCCTTAATGGACCGATAGCTAGTGTAACGCTCAGTCAGTTAACTGATCATGTGGCCAGTATGGTTTATAGATCTTCTAATTTTGTTGGAGAATTTCCCGGTTCGAGCAATCTACGAGATTTATATGGTTACGAAAAATATGGGACTCAATTAATTACTAACGAAAATCCTATTAGTTTTTCACATATTTTCTTAGGAAAAAAAGAACATAATGTTGTTGATTCGATTAGATTTGCAGCAGAAAAATATAATCAATTTAAATTGAATTTCCTTAGAACGTTAGACACTATTACTGATCAAGTTGATACTGTGTCTATAGTAGATACAATACTATTGGAAATTAGCCAAAATAATACTCCTTCTTCATCTTTTTTTAGATCTGACATGGCAGGATATGGTCCTAGTAAAATCATTAGAGAAATTACAGTTACAAATTCTTATATATCAGAGTATCCTATCGGTGTTGAGTTTGATCTCAGCAAACTAAGTTTCAAATCGGTACTGATTTATGTCAACAACGTTCAATTGATTTCAGGTCAAGATTATGAATTTATATTGGCTAATGGATCAGTAAAATTTTTAACAACATTATCTGTGGGCGCAGTCATAAAAATTCACTACTATGAAAGCACTCTTAGCGGTTATATTCCTTCTACTCCTACAAAATTAGGACTTTATCCAAAATTTGTTCCTGCACGTATTACTGATGATAGATATGCTGACAGTTCTCAGTTGATGATACAGGGACACGATGGCAGTTTAACAAAGGCCTACGGGGATTTTAGAGACGATGTAATTCTTGAGTTTGAAAAAAGAATTTTTAACAATATTAAGGTAGAATGTAATCGCACAATATATGATATACTATCGGTTATTCCTGGTGCTTTTAGAGAATCAGAGTACACCATTAATCAAGCTAATGATCTATTGGTTTACGATTACGCTAAATGGGCATCAATTTATAATGTAGATATTTTTACTAACGATACTTATGATGCTGGGACATATAGAACATGGAATTATACAAATACTGTTGACACATTATTAGGTAAACCAGCATTTGGGACATGGAGAGCTGTATTTAAATATTTTTATGATACAGACCGTCCCCATACCCATCCTTGGGAGATGTTGGGTTTTACCACTAAACCTTCTTGGTGGAATTCTAAATATGGGGTGTCTTATACACCTTTAAATGCTCCATTAATGTGGACTCATTTAGAAAATGGATATATTGCAGATGGAGAATTTAAAGGAACATGGGACAAATACAAAAGGCCTGGATTATCGAATATTATACCTGTAAATTCTAGCGGAGCATTACGAGATCTTAATTCGTTTTTGGTTGTAGGTGCAGGTCCTTCGAGTCAAAGAGAAGATTGGGTTTTTGGAGATTATAGTCCTGCTGAGGTTGCTTGGAGAAATAGTAGCTATTGGCCGTTTGCATTAAATGTAGCTGCTGCCCTTTTATATCCTAGTAATTACACTTCTAAATTATTTGATGTCAGCAGGACTACTATTAATGCAATAGGACAAGTTGTTTATAAAGAAGATAATCTTTATCTCGATCCTAGAAAACTGCTAATTGATGGTATAAATGATTCACAGACTTCTGGGTTTGGAAATTTTGTAATAGAGAAAGGACAAACAAATTATCAAGATTATGTAACAAAATTAGCACAAGATTTAACCTACTTAGATTTAAATTTATTTCATAAGCTAGGTGGATTTACCAGTAAAGAAAAGATTCAAGTAAAGATCAATGCGGTTGATCCTCAGTCGACTAAACCTGGTATAATTTTACCTCCTGAAGATTACAGTCTAATACTAAATGTCAGCAATCCAATAAAATCAGCAAGAATATCGGGTGTAATAGTACAAAAGGACAATGGAAATTTTGTTCTAAAAGGTTATGATAGAAATTATCCATTTTTTAATATCTACCAACCGATTAAAAGTGCTATAGACGGTGCAGTTGTTGTTGGCGGAAAACAAGAACATTATAATTTATGGCAACCAGCTACTAGTGACGGCAACAGCGGGCTAAGTGCCATTGATATTACTACAGCCGGCACCTATTCTATTAAATTTTATAAACAAGGTCAGATTGTTCTTTATAATGGAAGATATTATAGAGTTAAAACCAGTCATAACGCACAGACTGTATTTGATCCTAATTTATTTCAGCAATTGCCGAGATTGCCTAGTACTGGTGGTGCAAGGGCTCAAACATCTAATAGATTTGAAAATGTTGTCACTAAAGTAATCTACGGGACAATTTTTAGCACAATTCAAGAAGTTTACGATGTCCTAATTGGCTATGGGGCATGGTTAGAGGACCAGGGATTTATTTTTGATCAATACAATGCTGATTTGGCTGAAATGGTGGATTGGAAATTTAGTGGCAAAGAATTCCTTTACTGGAGTACACAAAAATGGGCAGAAGGTAATCTAATAACTCTGTCTCCCTTTGCTGACTATTTAAAATATAAATTTAAAGATTCTGTTGTAGATAATTTGTTTGCTAAAAATTATGAATACAGTTTACAGAAAGCAGATGGACAGGGATTCCCTACAGATAATTTTGACATTATTAGAGAAGACAGCGGCTGTGTAATACAGACTAAAGATACACAAGAAGGAATATTTTTTGCAGTACTAAATTCGGTACAAAAAGAACATGGCATGGTATTCAATAATACCACTATATTTAATGACACTATCTATGATCCCGATTCTGGTTACAGACAAAAAAGAATAAGATTGTATGGATTTAGGACCAGGGGGTGGAATGGTGATCTAACCAGTCCTGGATTTGTCTATGATAATGTAGAGATAACCGAGTGGCAATCTTACAAGGGGTATATTCCCGGAAAAGTGGTAAGATACAATGGAGTCTATTACGAAGCCAATCAACCGATTATCAGTGATGAAACTTTTGATTTTAACAAATGGGATATTTTGGCATCAAAACCAACTCCCCAATTTGTTCCTAATTTTGATTATAAGATTTCTCAGTTTGATGATTTTTATAGCTTAGACATAGATAATTTTGACTACACTCAACAAAAGTTAGCTCAACACCTTATAGGGTATACACCTAGAAAGTATTTGAATAAAATTTTTACAGATCCTATTGCCCAGTATAAATTCTATCAAGGTTTTATTAGAGAAAAGGGAACTAAAAATCCACTGACTAAGATATTAAAGGCTAGTCAAAACAGAGATCAAGGATCAATTGAAATTACTGAAGAATGGGCTATTAGAGTTGGTAGTTATGGCGGCTTTGAAACCTATAACGAAATTGAATTTACATTACAGGAAGGGCTGTATGTAGAAAATCCTTATGTTATTGAATTTATTGATAAGATCCCCTCTGATCCATTAGCTTTAGTTCACTATACTAGCTCGACTAATTTATTGATAACACCGTCAAATTATATTGCCACGGCAACTTTTGCGACAATTGAAGGAACATTTGATGACAATAATCTAGAATTAACTACGGCCGGATATGTAAGAACAGATGATGTAACTGCCACGGCATATAATAAAAATAGCCTATTAGATATAGCTAACAATAGTATACTACAAAACGGTGACACCATCTGGTTAGGGTTCTTAGAAAATGGTGATTGGGATGTTTATAGATATACACACCAGCGAGCAAAAATAGCCGGAGTTTATGTCAGCAGTCCTGGCACTGAGATTACTTTTGTCACCAATATTCACCATAATCTACAGATAGGGGACATAGTTTCTGTAGTTCGATTTAATGCTCAAGTTGATGGTATCCACATAGTGACGGCCATTCCTGAAGTAGGACAGTTCACAGTAGCTTCGGCTCTTGCAGGAATAGTTAACGAACCGTTATTGGCTTATGGTAGTCTTTATAGATTTGAATCGGCTAGGCACAGTGATTTTCCAGCACTTGCTGCTGCATCTGATTTGTTTAATCTTCCAGAAAATAGCAAGGTCTGGATTGATCAAGATACTGATCAAAAATGGGTAGTTTATGAAAAAATAAAAAATTATAATACAGGGACAGTTTATTCTAGTATTTCAATCCCATCTGGCCAACACATGGGGGCTGCTATTGTTGCGGATAAAGATTCCAATACTGTATTGGTTTCTTTACCGGGATATAAATCAGCAACATCGATTAATTATGGAAAAATTTCAGTTTATGATAAATCTACCAATGAAAATCTTGTTAAGAAATTTGATTATGCTTTAAACACAGGCGGTAAGATCTATTGCCAATTAAACACTTCAACAGATTTTGGTTATTCATTAGCATTAGATGATGCAAAAGATTTATTTTTAGCCGGGGCTCCAGTTGCCTCGGCTATTAGAGCAACAACTGCTACTAACAGGTTATTGGTATTATCTACAGGTACGGGTGTTATTAGACCTTCATATAAAGAGGGGTTAGTTAAAATAAGCAGCAGAAATGATCGAGATACCGCTGAGGTTACTTCGGCAGTATTAGCACAGCCTTATTCTACAGCAACTAATGCTAATTCTAGATTTGGACATTCTCTGTATGTTAATAAGGTTGCAGCATCTACTTCAACCTTATTGTTAGTTGGTGCCCCAGGTAGTAGTGCGTATCTTGGTACTGGAACAGTATATGCATACAATATTGACAAATTTGGTACAACCGTTACAGTGACTAATCATCCTGCAGGAATCACAATAAATAGTACCTCTACCATATTGTTAAATCGTGGAAGCCGGTGGGGGTACGCTATTTCGGGTAGCAGTTCAGGGGACATAATAGCAATTAGTGCTCCTAAGTTTTATAGCTCGGGCTCGGCTGGAATTGTTCAGATATTTGATAAAAATTTAAATTGGAAGCAGAATCTTTCTTCGCCGTTTGATGTAAATGATGAATTTGGGCACGAAGTAAAAGTTTCTCCAAGTGGTGATTTTATATTTGTTTCTTCAATTAAATCACAATCTTATATAGGTACTATGGGTAAAGTTGCAGTCTACACCGTAAACGATTCCGGTACATATGTATTATCTCAGATTCTGAAGAATCCTTTAGAAAATACTAATTTAAAATTTGGAGTATCTCTATCCATTAGCCAAGATGAACAAAATTTAATCATTGGTTCATTAGGAACTAACAGATCTAGGATTTTAAAATTTTATCAAAATGCAAATAAAAAATTAGGCGAAACTACATTCGACAACAATGAAACACGATTCTTGTCATCAGTTGCTGATTCGGGTGCAGTCTATGTTTATAATAATTTTGACAATTTCTTTATACAGGCAGATGAGCTGTTACCTGATGAAATATTAGAAGGTGGCAGATACGGTTTAGCACTGGCATCCACTGACAACAGCATATTTGTTGGAGCTCCGTTTAATGATATTACACAATCTGCACAAGATAAATCTAAAGTCTATCAATTTAAGAAAAAGGATTCTACCAAAAATTCTTGGTACAGATTAAGAAGTCAAGGACCGTTAGTTGATGTTAAGCCATTTCAGCGAATTGCATTAATTGATACATTTAATGAAGAAGTTCTTGATTATTTAGATATAGTAGACCCATTAAAAAATAAAATAGTAGGAATTGCAGAACAAGAATTAAAATATAAATTGGCGGCAGATCCTGCAATATACTCTGTTGGTCTAGCTGCAACTAATAACGATACAGAAACCAATTGGTTAGATGAGCATGTTGGAGAGTTATGGTGGGATTTAAGCACAGCCAAATATATTTGGTATGAGCAAGGCAATGATATATTTAGAAAAAACAATTGGGGTAAATTATTCCCTGGAGCCAGCATTGATGTTTATGAATGGGTTAAATCTGACCTACTGCCTAATGAATGGGCAGCTCAGGCAGACACTAGTCGCGGATTGATTAAGGGTATTAGTGGTCAACCTAGATATCCTGATAATACCGTAATATCAGTTAAACAAATTTTTAACACAGTAACTGGATCATTTGAGAATGTCTATTATTTCTGGGTAAAAAATAAAACAATTGTACCTGGGCTAGTTAATAGACGAATAAGTTCTCTCCAGGTTGCCAACTTAATTGCAGATCCCTTAGCTAATGGATTAAAATTTGTTGAAGTTCTTTCGGCTAATTCCATAGCATTTGCCAATGTGCAGACTTCGTTAGTAGGTGATAGAATATCCGCCAACATAGCATTTGACACAATTGATAATCAAATTCCTAGACATACTGAATGGATGCTGATGCAAGAGGGCAGTTCACATTCAATGCCTAATGAATTGTTAGATAAAAAACTAATAGACAGCCTGTTAGGTAGGGACCTATATGGAAGATCTGTTCCGGCCCCTGAATTAACATTTAGAAATAGATACGGGTTAGGTATAAGGCCACAACAGACCCTGTTTAAAAACAGATTTGAAGCATTGAGAAACTTAATAGAGTTTTCTAATTATATTTTAGAAAATAATCAAACCACTAGTAATTATTATAGTTTTGACAAATTAAATTCTTATGAATCAATACCTGACGAGTTTCAACGAGAATACGATCAAATAGTTGATGATATAGAAGAACTTGATACTATTGACACAACTTCTTATAGACAAGGACAGTTAACCTGTATAGTTAGAAATGGTAAAATTTACAGTGTATCTATAATTGATTCGGGATATGGATATCTATTACCCCCCAAAGTTTCTGTTGCTTCTTCTAATGATGCAGAAATTTTAACCACAATTGACAATCAAGGTCAGATTATTTCTGTCAAATTGCAAAATGCAGGTAGCGGATTTGTTCAAGCTCCGGCACTAACAGTAAGACCCCAGGCAGTTGTAGTGGCTAATAATGTTAATGCTGGTGGCAGATGGACGCTGCATACATTTAATTATCAACAGACTCTTTGGGATAAAGTTAGAACTCAGTTGTATAATACTCCGTTATTTTGGAATTATATAAACTGGGTATCGACAGAATATGATCAATATAAATCTATAAAATATATCATAGATAATGTGTATGAATTAAATTTAATCAGTAATCCCCAACCTGGCGATTATGTTAAAATTAAAAATATTGGAGACAATAGATCCGCTATATTGGAAAGAATAAGTCAGCAATTAGGAAACTTTACCGATTATTACAATATTGTTTTTAGTGAAAACGGAACTATTCAAATTAAAAATAGTATATGGGATTACAGTAATGTAAACTATTCTTATGATTCTAGTCCATTGGATGAAGCTCTATTTGATCAGGTACCTGATTTAGAATTATATTATATTTTGACAGCATTAAAAGATGATTTATTTGTTAATGATCTCAAGGCCAATTGGAATTTATTTTTCTTTAAGGCTGTGCGGTACGCATTGACTGAGCAAAAATTACTAGATTGGGCATTTAAGACCAGTTTTATCAGCATAAAAAATACTACTGATATATTAAGCCAGCCAGTGGCCTATAGTTTAGATACTAGTCAATATTACGAGGAATTTATTAAAGAGATAAAACCCTATCACTCTCAGATTAGAGAATTTGTTGCTGCCTACAGTAATTTAGAAAACACCAGAATTAACACAACTGATTTTGATTTTCCTCCTTACTACAATGCGGAAATTAAAGATTTTGATGTTGCAGAATTACCGGTTAATTCAATTAATTCTGCAACATTAACTAGTACACCTTTAGATCAATATCCGTGGAAATCATGGGCTGATAATTTTACCTACACTTTGGAAGACATATTAGTTGCCGATCCAGGCAAAGGGTATACTCAAGATCCGATTGTTTCAATTGGTGGTGGTGCCACTGCTAAGGCTTATATTCGAAACGGCGGAGTTTATCGAATTGTAGTCACAAATCCTGGAATTGGGTACACACAGAGGCCTCAAATAAGCATTAGCGGTGGCGGACCTTATGTTACTGACATTGCTACCGCCTCAGCTGTGCTTTCTAATTCTACGGTGCGTAAAAATATCGTAGGAATAAAATTTGATAGATATAGTGTAAATGCTGAAATAAGCAACATTGAAGTAACCGAAACATTTATCTGTGATGGAAAGAAAATTGAATTTGAATTAGAATGGCTGGCAGATCCTGATAAGTTAAAAATATTCCCAACTCTTGACAAGAAATTAATTTTAGCTGCTGACTATAAGATTGTTCAATTTTCTAAAAGTGACGACCTTGAAAAATTTAACAAATATTCTAAATTTGTTTTCCTTAACACATTACCTAAAGAAAATCAAATTTTTAAGATTACCTATAGTAAAAATATCAGCCTGTTCAATGCAGTAGATAGAATAGACAATTATTATAATCCTAGCTCAACAATGCCAGGAAAATACTATCCATTATTAATGACCGGATTTGAGTACCCTGGAACGGCGATTCAAGGGTTAAGATTTAATTATTCTACACCGCTAGGTAATGAATATGGAAATTATGGAGGTGGTGGGTGGGATGATTTTGTTGATTACTATGCTAAGGCTAAGGTAGTTAGAAATGTTACCACCAGCACTACAACGCTGTTTCTAAGCACTACTACTGGTATTATTCCGGGACAGGTTATAAATTTCTTAAATTCTTCCACCCTGAGAGTAAGAACAGACACGGTAGTTGTTTCTGTTAATACCGCAACTCGATCTATTCAAATCAGTTCTCCTCAGTACAGTATTTTAAGAGCCAGATCAACTGCTACTGCGGTTGGCTCTGCTATGACTATAGAAACCCTAACAGAATTTCATGGAGATTATAGAATAGGAGACAGAATATTAATCTCTGGAATAATCACCAGCGGATATAATGGCGAGTACACTCTTGACACCATTTACAGCAACAGTATGTTTGGTGTTACAGCATATCAAGTATTGGGAAATACGGTGGCTACTCTTATCACGGCCACTGTTAGGGCCTATAGTATAATATCTCCGGTGTATGCTCAAACAAAATTGTTAGGCAAGTATAGTTTTAATGCAGGTTATTGCCCAGTTCCAGCATCAACACTTACTGCTGGTACGTATGCAATTTCAGTAGCACCGTCTGAATACACATGGTATTTAGGAGTACCGTATTATTCTTTTGGAACTATCCCATCGAGCATTAATGAAGGTGGTAGTGGCACATTTAATATTATTACGGCTAATGTTTCAAATGGAACTACAGTATATTGGACCATAGGAAATGTTAGCACTACGGCCACTGACTTTTCTGCATCATACGGTTCGTTTACTGTTAACAATAACACTGGATCGTTTACAGTATCTCCTACCGCTGATACTACAACAGAAGGTTTTGAGACATTTGTAGTTTATCTTAGAACTTTGAGCACTTCGGGATCTATTGTGTCAACTAGCACCTCGGTGACAATTAATGATACAAGTCAAGGAGGTGGTGGAGGTGGAGGTATCGAGGTTGCAGCATTTGCAGGCGGAACAGCTTACGTTAATACTTTCTCTTACTGGAGTTCTAACCAAATGAATGCTGTGCCGGCTAGTTATGCCGAATTCCAATTCAATACAAACGGCACAATATCTGTTGCTTATTCTAGTCCAGACAGTCCGTTGTACGGTTATGTAACTCGATATGTTAGTACATTTACTAACACCGGTACCAATTATGATATTAAAGTAGACATGAGAATTGGTGATGGGGTACAAAGAAGTTCGGCCGCTAGAACCGACTATTATGTTTTAGGTAACTTTGAATCTCCTACTAGTGGAAATTCCACAGGCTGGGTCAATTTAGGAACACAGAGGACTATTCGTGTTGAACTGTCCTCTGGAGCAACCTCAGGAGATTATGTAGCACTAGCAACAACAGTATCTATAGGACCTACAGGAACAGCTACTACTAGCACATCGTCGTACTTTGGTATAGATATAGGGGAAATATAAAGGTCATCTAACACCTCATAAATATTAGCATGTCAACAGCAACCTTTACAATATCTAACATAGGTGACAATCCTGTTACCATAACTGGCATTACATTTAATACGCCTAGTGGTATTTCTCACGTTGCTGATTTGACAAATCTAGGTGGAAGTGCTGCATTTACAGGTTCAATAGCCACCCTATCCTACAGTCTAAATTACCCACTCAGTCAAACTTTCACAGTTAATCATACTACAAATACCGGTGTAACAATCGCTTCAACATTGGCTAGTACTATAGTTATTAATGGTTCGAGTGGTACTTCGGCCACTATCACTGTAACTGATGTTGTAACAACATCCACAGATTTAATAATTCCTACTACTGCTACATTTTATTCTTATACAATCCCAGGTACCTATTATCTTGTACCACCTTATCGATATGCCACCGCAACAATAATTGGAGCTGGTGGAGGAGGTGGCGGTAATGATGGTGGGGGAGATAATTGGGCAGGCGGCGGTGGAGGTTCTGGTGCCTATACGGTCAGCTATCTAGATTTCAACAACACAGGAAGTCTAGAGATTGTTGTCGGAGCAGGAGGATTACCCGCTAGTGTAACTTATAATGGTTATGCTTTTCCTGGAATAGAGGGTAAAACTAGAACAGGTACCAAGGCCGGAGGAACCGGCGGCACTTCTTTTGTTTTTTGGACTACTTCAGGTTATTATTATTCATCATTTGCTACTGGTGGCAGCGGCGGTAGTGGTAATACTAGCGATTACCGATACACTGTTACTGGCGGATCGGGAGGATCTACCTCCGGTACCGGATTATCAAAAAATGGAGTCAAAGGCGAAGATGTAAATAGACCCACTTTTGAAAGAAATAGTTACAGAGCTGCATATGGTGGGGCTATTTCAGGAATTACTACAGGTACAGGCGGCAACAGCCATGATAGCAATTTTGGTACTAACTTAGATATTCATTTGCCTAATGGAGGAGGAGATGGTGCTGTTTTTCTTCTTTTTAGCAATACAAATCCCACAGGAACTACTACGGCAACTGTTGTTGCAAATTTTGGACAATCTGGATCTAGCATAACCTCTCTCAATGGTAGATCAAAACCTTCATACACTATGGTGCAGATAACTTCTGCTGGCGGATTCAATTTTGATATTAGTTCACTATCGAGTCAAGCAGGTTCTGGAATTGATGTATATCCAGCTCCTGCTAGCAATCAAAGATGGGCTACAGAACCGTTAATTGGAGGTACCCCGGTTAGCAGTACCGGATATTATGTAAGGGCTAGAGTCGATCCATTAACCGCTTGGTTAGGTGATGCTGCATTTACAGGGCCAGGATTTGCTGCAGCACTTGATAACAGCTATTTTGCTACTTATGGTTATAGTTCGGTGCAAGGTAGTTGGGTAACTGTAACTACCGCAACTAATTATGTTAATGGGTTTGGAAAATCAGGATGGCGTTTATATGGAATATATGATCCTTCGTCGGGGGATGATTCTTCTGCTCTATGTAATTTAACTATAGAAGTTTCGAATACGACGACCGGAGTTATATTAGCATCTGGCTCTTATCAATGCTACATGTACTCCAATAATTCTTACGCATAATCTAATATGAACACTATTGACAATATATCTACAGCACAATCTGTAACATTAATTACAGACAATCCTTTCACGGATGTCACTAAGGCTATAGTTATAGTCGATAACACTGTCATCACTACGGCTACTACCACCACAATCTATTATGAGCTAGTAGCAGACTCAGTGGGCCGAGCGGTTATAAACATCAAAAACGTAACAAATAGTGCCACATGTTATACAGTTACAGCCACTATATACGGTGATCCTGCGGTCGAATTTTGGAAATATGATTTTGACGCCGCTGGTCTAGATACTGCTATATCGGGCGGAAATTGGAATAATTCTGGAAACTTGGTAGGAGCCTTGGGATATGCACCGGAAGATTTGATCATAGATGGCGATGCTTTTATGTCACCTAATGTCAGCTATGCTCCTGAAGAATTAGTTCCTGGTCATACCACAGACAGCCTTGGCATAAATGTCTATACCAAAGACAGTCAATCATACGGTACAATAATAACTGGCGCATTTCCGGTAATTGCAGGTACTACAACATCTGCATATCTTTCGATCCTGCCAGAAGCTGATGCAGGCATCATGGTCTACTATAATAATACAATATTTCAAAGATCTACATCGTTGTATTCATTAACAGGTAATCAATTTTTTATCGAAGGAGATAGATTAATCCTTCCTCCGCAGGCCGTTGGTGGACGTGGAGGATATACTATAGTAAGGATTGGCGGGACTGGGTTGATTGATAGCAATGTATTATCTGTAGAAAATACGTCTACTGGTGTTGTAGATAGTCTATTAAGTTATACAGATGTTAGGGCTGTATATGTATTAGTCAACGGACAAGAGGTTAGTCAAATAACTACTACAACCGATTACGGTTATATGGTTCAACCTGATTTTACAGATAATAAAAGGGCCAGTGTTTGGTTGTACAATTTGCCTTATGACTCTAATACCATAGAAGCATGGTTCTTTGATACTCCTTACATAAAATTTAATAGAATGAATGAAGAGTATTTTTCCGTACCAGGAACCACATCTACTGTTATTTTGTCTCGTCCGCCCGGAGATTGGGGACCCTATAGCGACAAGGCCATAGTTGAAACTGGGTTTGGTGCAACTAGTACTGTACGTACAAGATTGACCCCTCCTCCGGTTAGTAACTATACCGTTTCTGGGGGTGCTACTGTTTTTGCTATCGATAGCAAAAACAGTCATCCTGCAAATTATTATATTGCTGCTCAGATTATGGTTTATGCAGACGGAGTTCGGCTACAGTCGGGATTTGATTTTATATTTGACTTGCCTAACAATAATATCATATTGACTACTGGCCAATTCCTTAATGGCACTTATATTTCTATTGCTAGGTTAGAAGATTACGAGTATGTGATCAGTGGAAATATTTTACAGTTTGTAACACCTGTTTCTAATACCACAATTAAAGTCACTACATTTAACAATCACGATGCTATGTTTATGCAAACTGAAAAATTTGCATATACCCCCATAAAACGATTCACACTTCTTAAGCCTGTGATTAACGAGAATTATGTATGGGTATATCTCAACGGAATTCCTTTGATACATCGTTATGATTTTGAAATATTAGAAGATCAAAGAACAATTCAGTTAGACGAATGGTTTGTGGTAGAAGATCTTAATAGTACACTATTAATTACATCAATTATGATGCCAGAGTACACTGGTAGAATTTTAGGATTTAGGGTTTTCAATGATTTTTTTGATAGATCTCATTACAAAAGATTGTCAGCTTATCACACTACCTTTTTAATTGAACCTTTGAAATATACTGACAATAAAATAGTAGTCCATGACGGAGATGCTAGATTATCTCCATTTAATGCTCAAAGAAATATACCGGGGGTTGTACTCATTGACAGGGAAAGAATTGAATATAATGAAATGGATGGTAATGTTCTAACGTATCTAAGAAGAGGAACCTTAGGAACAGGTCCTGCATTTTATATAGACGAAGCTAGTAAGGTTATAGATCAAGGAATTCAACAAACTATCCCGTATTCGGACACTGTGTATATTCAAAATTTTACATCAACAAACACCACTACCTATATTATAACAGCTACTAGTACCTCAACGATCGGTGACGGTATAACATTAACTAGCGGAATTGATGCCATTGATCAAGTGTTGGTATACTACAGTGGAAGGCAACTACGTAAACATTCAGTAGACATGTACGAATCGGTAACCAGTACCAATTTGATCACTATGCCTAGTGAATTTACTATTTCCACTTCAAGTCAGGCATTGACGTTAAATATTAATGGCGGAATAGAATCTGGTGTTTTAATTTCTATTATACAGAAAAAAGGATACGTGTGGACAGGAACAGAGTCATTATTGATTAGTAATGTTCGTCAGGCACAGTTCTTAAGATCCGAGGGAGCAGAGCTACCTGATACATATTACTACGGTGGAGATCCTAGGCTTCTTGACAGTAATAACATTCCGCTCACTGATGATAGCGGAGTTTCTTTAACAAGGTACTAATATGACAAAAGTAACTGAATTACCATTTTTAGGAGAAGCTGGGTCAAATACCAGCTTCATAGTAGTTGATAATAAGTTAACCAGGAGAATAGGTTATAATAGTTTAAAAATTCAATTAGGTCGTGATCTTTCCCTATTTTTTGATCAAGCTCTTTATACAACTAGTTCGGTGGTCTTTAACACCATAACAGCTACTAATAATATTGTATCACTAGGTACTATATTTGCTAACAGAAGAATACAGATTGGTGGACTAACTAACCAGTATGCGTTCGATCAAGGGGACCCTATGTTGATTCTTGGTAATCGTTTTACAGGACCTGTACCCACTATACTCCTGCAGGGGTATAAATTAAATTTTAACTCAAATTTCTCTTTTCTAAATAGGTCTCCTTATCCAATAATTAGAGGAGAGGTATCGGGCGGCACATTTAATGCACCGACAGCAGTTTCGGCTGATGATGGTATTTTCTCATTGAGTATTGGAGGACACGATGGTATTACTTGGATCTCGACGCGAGGATTCGGTAACCCAGGAAGAATGTTTTTTGCAAGCCAAGAAAACTGGGGCGGCACCTTTGAGGATACCACTAATGCCGGCATACGATTTAGTTTTCAATTGCAACCACCTAGTGTATATCTTTCAACTAGTAGTCGACAGACAATTATTCATCAATATTGGTCTGAATTTGGTAATGGGCAACTGCCAAAAAATAACATAGGATTCGGTGGAGGTGCTGACGGTGTAAATCCTAGTCTCCGTATCTCAAATGACACTTATTATACTGGTTACGGCTCGACTAATGTATTCTTAAATAATTCTACTTTCAGTTTGTATGGAGTTCCTCGAGAAGATTCTAACCCTGATAATTACACTTTACCAGATACATTGTCTATAGCATTTTATGCAAGCCAAGGCAGCGGAAGCTCCGCTAGAAGAAATCGAATTCAGAAAGGGAATACCTTGGGAAGAATTCAATTTTTTGGAGAAACAGGTGTACAATCTACCTCTACTGTAACTCAAATTAAAACCGCTGAACTTTTTGTTAAATCTTTGAACACTTTTACCTCTACTGCTACTGGTGGTGCTGTAGTAGTTTTAACTACATTAAACAGTGGAACCAATATTGAAAGCCCGCGGCTCAGTTTATCAAATGTTGAACATATCTACTCCAGCGATATTCATTCATTTAAGACAGCCAATAGTTCAACAATTGTAACAATCAATACTACTAGTTTTGTTGTTAAATCAGTTAGGGCTGTTCGAGGTACAGTTCCGGCAGGATTTAGCCCTATGTACTATAACACCTCAACGGGTGAAATTATAGTAGTATACTAGAGAATGATAACTGCTCAGTAAATATATTGATAAATACCATACGGAATATAGACAAATTATGAATTCATTAAAAGATCGAGGCTTTATCAACATCGAAGGCCATATAAAAATTTATGATCCCATTTCTAAAGAAGTCTTTATTGACAAGAGAAATGCGATTCATTATGAAAATTTTAGTATTGCACTGGCCAGCAGTATGAGTAATCAAGATTCGGGAATGATTTCGGAAATGGTATTCGGCAGTGGTGGAACTAGGATTGATCCTACAGGTATTATCACTTATCTAACTCCTAACACCGTCGGCAGTGAAGCCGGCCTATATAATTTGACTTACTTTAAGGTAGTCGATGCCAAAAGGCCCTCCAGCTTAGATCCTGCAAGAAATTATATGGAAGTTAGACACCGAGCAGGTACTTATTATAGCGACATTTTAGTCAGTTGTTTATTAGATTTTGGAGAACCTTACGATCAATTGGCATTTGATAATTCAACCAACAATGATGGAAGATATGTATTTGATGAGTTAGGATTAAAATCCTATGCCCCAGAAGGTCAAGGGCAAGGTATGTTATTGACTCATGTAGTATTTCATCCTGTCCAAAAATCTTTAAATAGAATGATACAGGTTGATTATACTGTGAGAGTGCAAAGTCTTAGCTCAGGAACCTAACTATGGCGTTATCATATACCTTAACCTTTTCGAATCCTTATAAAACAGATACGGTGGTTGTACCTAGTGCTAATGGCGGCTCTGGAAAGAATAACTATGATACCAGTTTAGAATTAGTCGGACCTGGTTACACCAATTATGGTCAATCTTATGCACAGAATTTTCTTAAACTTTTAGAAAACTCTGCTAGCCCTTACCCTCCGGAAAGCCCTATCGAAGGACAGTTGTGGTATGACACCAGTGATCCTACTAGGAAAGTGTTAAGGATCAACAATGGAACTGACATCAGTTCTAGATGGCCTACTGCTAGTGGTGTATTTCAACAGCCTAATGATCCTGCTGTTCAATTTGGCCAGACATTAAAAGAAGGCGATATTTGGGTTGATACTGCTAACAGTCAATTAAAAATTAGATTTGGTCTTGGATGGACCTTGGTAGGACCTACTCTTGGATCAGGAACCGGCAAAACTGGGTCAGAGTTTGTAAATATTGAAAGCAATTCTGGTGCTACTTATCCTGTTATATTAAATTGGATAGGTGGTAAAGTGGTTGAAATCATTTCTTATAATGCATTTACCCCTAGATTAGTTATTGAGGGATTTTCTACCTTAGGAACAGGTACAAATTTAACTTCGAAAGTTTCCGCACAATATAATGGTACAGCAGAAAAAGCGGCCAGTTTAGTGCTTACTAATAGTACAACATTAAGGGCAACTGATCTACTGCGAAACAATGTGACATCCCAAACACATACAGGAACACTAACAGTTAATTCTGTCAATGGGTTGTATGTTCAGAATTCTAATTATAATCAAACGGTACAAATTTATAGTGGTGTATCTGGAGGTTTTGTTACTTTTAGTAACGTAAGCAAGCCTTTTAATTTAGGGTACACTAATGGAACTTATATAAAGTTGGATCCAGTCAACGGAGTGATGGGTATAAACACTTCAACAACCGCTCTTAGTCCAACTTTAGATGTTTATGGTAGTGGTAGATTTACAGGTGCTTTATCTTTGACATCAACAGGTCCTTCGGCATTATCTGTTAGTGGCGGAATATCAGTTACTAATAGTGCAACTATTGGGGGATCGATTGCTATATCGGGAACAACTACAGCAACTGGTAAATTAACTGTAGGATCTAATGTTAGTTCGGGCATAATTATTCAGCCGGGGCGACATGATACCTATGACATAGGCAGTACATCTACTAGATTTAGAAGTATATATGCTGCAACAGTTGGATATTCTATTGGTGTAGGTGATGCTAGCACGGCAACAACTGTGTTCTACGGCCGGTTGGTTGGTACAGCAACAAGATTAGAAACTAATAGAAATTTTTCAATAACTGGTCAAATATCTGCCGGTGCAGTTGCGTTTAATGGTACATCAAATGTTAATTTAATAACTACTCTTGCAAGAGGGGCGATCGCTGATCAATTAACGACATCAACTGCATTTCCAACACATACACTTTTGGTTCTTAACACATCAACATCGACTAGCAGTTTGGAGCAGATATCTAAGATTAATTTCTTAGCAGATGTTTATTCGTCGATAACTGTTATTAATTCATCATTAACTAATATTAATTCCTCATTAACTAGTATTGTTTCATCACTGACTACTGTTTATAGTTATATGCCTACTGGGGCAATAATGGGTTTTGCAAACAATGTAACACCTACTGGATTTTTAATATGTGATGGTAGTTCGGTGTCTACATCCACGTATACTGCATTATACTCGCTTATTGGTTATACCTATGGTGGTAGTGGAGCAACTTTTAAGGTGCCAAATATGTCTACTTCTACATATGTTTCTACAGGAACAAGTACAGGGACATTTATAAAATATATCATAAAGACGTAACATCATGGCCTACACTATATACAATAATGATGGAACAATTTTATTAAATTTACCAGATTCTGAGATTGACGATGTTACCACCAGTTTAACTTTAATTGGTAAAAATGTCAATAATTATGGAGAATATGTTAACAATAATTTGGTAAAGTTACTGACATCTTTTGCTAATTCTGGCGTAAACGAACCAGCAAACCCCCAAACAGGACAACTATTTTTTAATAAATCTACGGGCAGACTAACAGTATATAACGGAATTACATTTCTTCCAACAAACGGTACTTGGCTATCACTGCCATTAACACCAGTCTCTGGAGATTTCTACTTTAATACTTCAGAAGAACAATTGTTTATTTGGACAGGTACCAATTATAAACTAGTCGGTCCTGCATTGCCTAGATCGGCTGGAAAATTTGGAATCGAACCATCAACTTCTACAGTTACCGCTGATGTGACATATGCACCTCAACCTGGTGTAGGACTCATATATACCCGTAATAGTGTTGTGGGTATGATTTCTACCACCTCGTTTAAGATGAGTACCACTACCTCGATTCTATATTTGAGCACTAGTACAGCGACTCAATTACTTGCAGGCCTTACATTATTTCAAAATTTAGATGTCAAAGGCAGTGTTAATGTTAATGGTGTTGTAACGGCTACTAATATGTTTATAGGTACATGGACAGTTAATACTGGCACTAACGGAGGCATATCTAGTCCGTTCTCTGGAATATTTACAATTACTAATACCACTGCTGCATCATCTACAACTACAGGTGCTCTGAAGGTAGTTGGTGGTGCTGGAATTGGCGGTAGTTTGTATGTTGGTGGAAGTTTATATGTTAATGGCGTATTAACCAGCGGAAGTGGTGGTGTTAGTTCTAGAACATCTGTTTCGACTACAACTGTTACTCTAGTAGACGGAGCAAGTACAACTTCAACGGTTACAGCCGCTAAGGGTTATGCACTATACAGCGTTCAGGTTAGTGCAGGAGCTTGGGTAACTGTTTATTCTAGTTCTGTTGCACTATTGGCAGATAGCAGCAGATTGATTACCACAGATCCATCACCGGGCAGCGGCGTAATAGCAGAAGCAATATCAACTTTGACAACAACTACATATTTTACTCCTGCTGTAATTGGTTTTAATTCTGATGCTAGTCCAAGTTCAAAAGCCTATTTAAAAATTGCCAATAACAGTGGCGGTACAAGGCCTATTGACGTTACTTTAACATACCTACCGATAGAGAATTAATGTGGATGAAATAACCCCGGTAGAATTATTCTTACATGATCTAATAGATCCGGCAACAGGGGCAACACCGGCAGGAATTGTTACATCTGGATATTTGACTCCGCCTCAGATTGTAAAAGCATATGGTATTCCATCTAGTACAGGACTAGGGGTAAAAATTGGAATTATCGGTTTAGGAGGAGGATTTTACCAATCGGACCTTAATAGTTCATTTACAGATCTTCGTACAGCCGGATTAATTCCGTCTACTACACCTGCACCTACAATTAAACAAGTATTACTAGATGGAGCGACCGGTGACTATAGTTCATCCAATGCCAGTACGGAAAATACTGTGGATATTTATTGTGTAGCCACAACAGTGCCCGCAGCTGATATTACTATGTATATTGGTGTGAACAGTTTCGCCAGTTTTAAAAATCTTATTGATAGGGCTATTTCTGATGGGTGCCATATTATTACCATTAGTTGGGGCACCAACGAATCTAACATTGGTACGTTCTTAGAATCATCTTTGGCCAATGCTGCTAATGCAAAAATCGCAGTATGTGTAGCTTCAGGTGATTGGGGGTCTAGCTTCTCTGGATTAAATTCATTGCAGATTTACTATCCAACATCGAGTCCGAATGTTATATCCGTTGGGGGGACAAAACTTACCTTAGGTGCCGGTGATAGTCGATCAGCCGAGTCAGATGATAATAGAAATCCAAATTTTCCGTACGGCTGGGGCGGTGGTGGTGGCCTAAGCACATTATTTTCATTGCCGTCTTGGCAATCTGGTCTTTACTATACTCCAATCATCAATAGTAATATCGGCAGCCCAACAGCACTGACTGTGCGTGGTGTTCCAGATATTTCGGCTCCGATGAATGCATATGCTGTATATCTTAACGGTACTATAGGCGGAATAGGTGGTACAAGTCTTGCAGCTCCATTAATGGCAGGAATACTGGCAAGATATCAGCAATTAACCGGGATTCGAAGATCAAGTGCCGAATATAATGCAATATTTTATGCTAATCCTGGTGCTTTTTATGACATAACTGTGGGCACAAATAATACCCGAGCCGTAGACGGGTATGCTGGCACCTCAGGATGGGATTGTGTAACTGGATTAGGACCACCAACCGGATCTACACTTTATAAGTCTTTAAGACCCAAAGTAACATTTCCTAAACATAACCATAGTTCTAGACCAGCAGCTGGAGCCGTTTATCCGAGACGAACTGTCGGTGCAAGATAAAATGAATTAAATAACAAAAAGGATATTTGATGTTATTATTTCTGCAAAACATTAAATAGGATAAAAAAATGGCATATATTGTAAACAAAACCAATGGAGTGATTGTTGCTACTGTGCAAGATGCAGCATTAGATAACAGCACTAGTCTAACCTTTATTGGAAGAAATTATGCAGGGTATGGTGAAATTCAAAATGAAAATTTTGTTAAATTATTAGAAAATTTTGCCAATACCGCAGCCCCATCGAAACCTATAGAAGGACAGCTATGGTTTGATACCTTAAATCGTAATGCCAATGTCTATGATGGAATTACATGGAAGCCTTTGGCTATCAGCAATGTTACTACAGATTCATCGCAGCCTAATAATCCTAAATTAGGTGATCTCTGGTACGATGCGGCGGCACAGCAATTATATGCTTATAATGGCTCATCATTTGCTCTAATTGGTCCTGCAAGTGGAGCAGACCTATTATCTAGTTGGAAAGGATCGTATGAATATAGTTTAGAGGCGGCTGATAATGTTCCTGTTTATAATGCCAAAGCAGTAGTAGGAACAGATGAAACTGTAATTGCTGTAGTCAGTGATCGAACCTATACAATTCAAACATCCCCTGGTAGCGAAAGCTATCCTATGGCAGGGCAGACTCAAAAAATATATAAAGGCATAACCCTAGCAGGAGCCGATCCTATAACAGGATCTTCAATATCAGCAGGAAATTATTTTTGGGGAACAGCAGCAGAAGCATTGTCGGCTCAGACTGCAGGAGGTTTTACGTTTTCTACAACAACAGCCACTCAAAAATTTAATGTTTTATTTGCAAGCACTGGTACCTCGGGATTATGTTATGTAAACACTGGATTGCAGTATAATCCAGGAAATCAAACACTGTATGTTCCAAATTTAGTGGTAAGCGGAACATTTACCAGCGGCGGCGGCGGCGGTTCAGGTCTTGGAGTAGGACAAACTTGGTCAAACCCTACTCGATCAGGAGGAAGCACTTCATATCAAAATACTACTGGTGCTCCTATATTTGTTGTAATTACCGATGCCGGCCCGGGGGGTAATTTACAAGTAAGTACTGATAATGTCACGTGGATAGGTATCGGGGGTGCTGATTCAGGAACAGGTACTACTGCTTCTGTAGGTGGAATAGTTCCGAATAACAGTTATTATCGATATACCGGTACGCCTGCTGGTTGGGCGGAATTAAGATAACAGACCGTTAAACGGCCATATCAGCACGTATTGTACCGTGACTTTGATAATCTATCAGTTCAATGTCTTCCATACTGAAGTCAGTAATGGTAGTGATTTCTAGATTTAATTTCAGTTTTGGTAGTGCTAACGGTTCTCTAGACAGTTGTTCTTTAACTTGGGCGATGTGATTATTGTAGATATGAGCATCGCCAAATGTAATAATCAGGTCGCCCGCAGTTAAATCGCAAACCTGAGCTATCATATGCGTGAACAGTGCATAACTGGCAATGTTAAACGGCACTCCTAAAAACATGTCCGCACTTCGTTGATACATATGACAATGCAGTGAGCCGTTTTTGCTAACGTAAAACTGAGCCATCATATGACAAGGAGGTAGGGCCATTAGGTCGAGTTCGCCTGGATTCCAAGCTGAAATAATGTGCCTACGACTGTAAGGATCTGACTTTAGCCCCGCAATCAGTTCTAGCAATTGATCGTAGTTAGCTAGCACAACCTTGTTGATCCTGATCAGAGGCTTACGCCACCGACGCCATTGAACTCCATATACACGACCTAGGTCTCCGGGATGACGTTGAAGTTTTTTATTGACCCAATATGGAGCAGTAGCATTATCAGTCCAAATGGTAGTTTTTTCACTGTATCGTTCGCCATGAAGTATTTCACGCAGGCGAAATTCATCACCGCTGCCTTCAATAAACCAAAGCAGCTCACTGACTACACTACGCCATGCCAGTTTTTTAGTTGTGACAGCAGGAAATCCCTGTGCAAGATCAAAGCGTAACTGTGGACCGAACAGGCTTCGAGTGCCTACACCTGTACGATCCGATCGATCTTCACCTTTATCTAATATTTCTTTGAGTAGATTTAGATAGGCGATTTCTGGATGATTCATCAAGCCTCTTCAGCCTTGGCTTTTACAGTTTTTTTCTTAGGAGGATCAAGTTCATCTGCTTTTTTACGCAGAGCCTGTGCTTCTTTGAACAGCTTGTCAGCCATGGATCGAAGGTCTGAAACGGTGACTGGTTTTTCTTCTGTTACTGGTACTTTTACAGGTTCAGGTTTAACTGAGACCTCTTGATCTACAATAATTTTTTCTTGAAATCTAGTCTCGGAAGTTTTCTTTGCAGGTTTAGCACCATCTTCGGTCACTGCTAGATCTTCTAAGGCAACTCCTTTTTGATCTGCAATTATTTGATTAAGTTCAGCTAATGGCAGTGATGTCTGTGAGTTTGGAGTCATCAACACTCCAGTAGTGGGGACTTTTTTGAGATGACCGTTAGTATGCAGATAGTTCAACATGACATTGCCATCTGGGAAACGTCTAACCGATATGATATCTGCTAGCTCGTTGGCCTGCTGTCCTGCATCACTTTCAATCAGTGACATCAGTGTATCATGGTAAGCATCTGATAATCCATTAGTTCCTACTACTAAGGCACTGTTAGGATCTCCAGGTAGCGTTCTATACACAACCGCTACCTTAGCAGAGTTGTTTTTCATTTTGCCCACGTGTTTCATGGGTTACTCCTTTTTATTATTCTGGACTGCCTTCAGGCTTTGAAGCAGCAATGGCGTTTAGAAAAGCGTTCAGCTTGTCATAGGCTACTCCTACACCAGAGATCTCAGCGGCTCCAAATGCTCCGCGACGAACAGCAACATCAATGATTGATCTGATGTTGGTCAAATCAGTAACAGACAAATCTGGTTGAGCAGCAGTTTCTGAATTAGTTTGTTCTTGGTTTTCCATTTATTTTATCCTTTTTTGTGTAAATGTTGGCACCCTAGACTCATCATGGTTAATTCTCTAGGATCTTCGAACCCAATTTGCAATACAGAGATTACTTTTTTATTAGAATTTAAGATAAACCCTGCTTTAATTGCATATCGACTATTTAAGTTATATTCAATCCACTGTTCTATTTTTTTGATATCAAGTGATGCCTCAATAGAAATTTTAGCAAAGTGTTCTGGGATAAAAGATAATTTTCTAAACCCCAGAACACTCAGCGGATTAACTTGTCCTCTACTGAGACTCATTAACTACCTACTTATTTATAATAAGCGTATTGACCAAACGGAGGAACTGTGGTTTCGCTTCCGTGAATAACAAACAGAGTATCGCAATAGTCTTCGTCACCCCAACTGTCAAATGGTAATCCATCTGTAAACATGATAAACTTCTTAGGAGTAATTCCTTCGTTTTTCATAAACCTCCAGTTGGCCTCAAAGTCTGTTCCGCCACCACCTTTGCATTCGTACGCGGTAATGTCATCGGCATTGTCACCGGTAAATTGAGCATAACTATAGACCTCGGTGTCAAAGCACCACAGATCTAATTTGAATTCTTTGTATTCTTCCATAATACCTTTGACTTCACTGACCATGTCCTTGCCCATTGCATCAGTAATACTGCCACTCATGTCGATACCTACAGCAACTTCGATGGTTTCCTCGTTCATCAATCCTGGAAGAATGGCTCCGCAGTGCTGACTTTTACGATTAGGACGATTGAAACTAAAGTTGCTTTTGAGGATGCTTTGGATATTCATACGTAGCATCTGCCGCCAATCCATTTTAGGCTCGGTAAAGTCACGAATCATACGAGCAATGCCTGCTGGCACTTTGCCGGCACCTGCGGCCTGTGCCGCGGCCACCATGGCCTCTTTGATTTCATCACGGATCTTTTTCTTTTCTTCGGCAGTCAGCTTTGGACGACCTTTGCCCTTGCCATTACCGTCAATCTCCTCCCCATCTTCTTCACCCTCGCCTCCTTCCTTATCACCATCATCGAGGTGATCGTCCAATAGCTCTCCTAATTCTTCAAGGCTGATTTTAGGAGCATCTTCGTAGAGCTTGTCATAAATTTGTTCATAACTCCAGCCACGATATTTGTCATCTTGGTAAATTTTGATAAAGCTAGGTGCAATACCGATACGTTCATCTTTCAAGATTTGATTGGCGGCATAATCAGCGGCAATGTTGCTGAGAACAGGATTTCGAGATTCTCGTCGGCCCATATGGTCAAACACATTGTGCAGGACCTCATGACCAAATCCAAACTCACATTCTTTAGGAGTTAGGGCATTGACAAAACTGTTGTTGTAGTAGAAGCGACGTCCATCGGTAGCCAGGGTCTGGCACCAATCACTGGCATCGACTAGCGTAAGACGAGTGGCTAAATTTCCAAAGAATGGATGCCGTAATAGGAGCCCAACACGGGCAGTGATCAATTTGTCAAGGATCTTGTTCTTTTCTGCTTGGGTGAATTGTTTCTCGACCCACTTTTTCTTTTTGATCTTTTCGGCTTTCATTACTGACGACATGTTGAACTCCTTACAATTTACAGGTTATACGTAATTATATAGTCACTCTAGCAAAAAGTCAACCGTCTATCCTTCTTTTTGGTTCTTGAATATCTATTCCGCAGTTACAGTTCTCTTTTTGGCAAAAAATACTATCTTTCATCCATGATATATTTTCTTCTAGACTCTTGAAAATTGGCCCACCTTCTCTGCAGACGCCTCTAAAAACCTCATCAATTTCGATAATCATTAGATCTTTTCCTATGTCGCACTCCCATCCTTTGAATTCATTTAAGCCGTGATCTATGAAATATTGAGCTCTTCCGATCTTTTCACTACCATTGTTGAATTCCAATATTAGTTCCGAATCATACCATGGTATATTTTTTACCGATTTAAATTTTTCTAGGGATTGTAATTTCCATTTTTGACTTCTAATATAAAGATTTTTCTGAATAACAGCTAGTTGTGCATCTGTATAAGGTTGTAGTGATGTTGACCCTGTGATAACTTTTAATGTTGATATTGCTGTTGCTTCTGCTAATATCCTATAATGCCCTATTAGGGCCTTTTGAAAAAGACTTTCGTCTGATTGAGTAGTTACAAATATAGTAACCAGGGTATTAGTATTCTGCACGATTTCATTAACTTCGATTACATGATCTGGAGTTTCTTCTTGTTCTGGATGATAACTTAAGAAGAGCCTATTCAATACATTTTTTTCAGCCAATTCTTTCCAAAATCGGATGGTTCTAGAACCATTACTAATCATACTGGTATAACCACCCTTATTTCGAATATAGGTTAATAAGTCAATTAGTTTTGGATATAAGGTAGGTTCCCCTCCAGAAAATTGAAACCAAACTTTCTTACCGTTTGATTGATCAATTAGATTATCGACAATTTTTATATATTTGCTAATATCCAAAGGACGCTTACTACCGTCTTTAAATCCTGTCGGACAAAAACTGCAATTAAAATTACAGACGTTACTTAGTCTCCATTCTATAATTTTTGTAGTCCTGGGAACGGTTGCTCTTTTTAATTTAATAGGAATTATATTCATACCATATTTAAATAAATTAGCCATTAAAAAAGGCTCTTTCGAGCCTAATTTTATCCCTCCATTGCTTGGATAATGTACTTGCCATACCGCTCGTGGAAGCGGTCAAAGTTCTTGAGTTTAGAAGCATCGAACGGCAACTGATATTGAGTAAGAGCCACTTTGGCACCCAT